>Ga0114932_10001218_pt1 | contig 29634 bp, 29 predicted proteins | sample 2SBtaG_2_FD_87286 | JGI IMG/M metagenome (GOLD analysis project Ga0114932, IMG submission 87286) | Deep subsurface microbial communities from Kolumbo volcano to uncover new lineages of life (NeLLi) - 2SBTROV12_ACTIVE470 metaG | ecosystem: Environmental > Aquatic > Marine > Volcanic ...
TGCCTTATGCGGTTCCCGGATTAACTATGATAAGTATTCAACTGATAAAACAAAATTCAGCGTTGGCTTTGCATCGCCTATTGGCCAGTTGCTTTCATGTAATCACATTTACAATCAATATGTATTTATTGAAGATGTGCAGAAAACAATACAGAAATTAGAAAGTAAAAGATTGCGGCTGCAATCTCTTTCTGCTTACAGCAGGGAAAATGCCATTTCAAAAGAAGCCACTGATAATTTTTTGAATGAAGCCATCAGTGAACAGCGGTTACCTGTCAAAGCCCATTTCAATTTATTGGCATGGACGGATAACAAAGAAGAATTGAAGAGCATCAGAAACCTGTGTTCCTCGGCGCTTACTCAAATGGATGCCACACCGAAATTGGAAACCGAAGGTGCGGCACAAATATTCTGGGCAGGCATTCCTGGTAATGCTGCCGACTTTCCAATGAACGATACGTTTGATACATTCAGTCCGCAGGCATGTTGTTTCTTTAATCTTGAAACCAATTACCGTTCCTCTATTAGCCCCATCGGCATCCGTTTGGGCGACCGGTTAACCGGCAAACCCATCCATGTGGATATTTCCGACGAACCTATGGATAAAGGCATCTGTACCAATCGAAATAAGTTCATTCTGGGTCCATCCGGTAGTGGAAAATCCTTCTTTACTAACCACATGGTAAGGAGCTACTACGAAAAAGGCACACATATTGTGCTGGTAGATGTGGGTCATTCTTATAAAGGTTTGTGCGATATGGTGAAGGGATATTATTTCACCTATTCTGAAACCAAACCTATTAAGTTCAACCCGTTTTATATTGGCGAAGGGGATATACTGGACACTGAGAAAAAAGAAAGCATCAAAACATTGTTATTAGCTCTTTGGAAGAAAGATAATGAAACTTTTAACCGCAGCGAGTATGTAGCCCTTTCAAATGCCCTGCAATTATATTTTGAAAAAGTAGAGAACGATAAAGAATTATTTCCCTGTTTTGATAGTTTTTATGAATTTTTGAAAGATGATTTTGTAGCAGTGCTGAAAGGCGATAATGTGAAGGATAAAGACTTTGATGTGTCAAACTTTCTGTATGTATTGCGGCCATATTTTAAGGGTGGAGAGTTTGATTATTTGTTGAACGCAAAAGAGAATCTGGATTTACTGCAGCAGCGGTTTATTGTATTTGAGCTGGATAATATTAAAGACCATCCGATTTTGTTCCCGGTGGTAACCATTATCATTATGGAAGTGTTTATTTCCAAAATGAGAAAGCTGAAAGGCATTCGCAAAATGATATTGATTGAAGAAGCATGGAAAGCCATTGCCAAAGAAGGGATGGCAGAGTACATCAAATACCTGTTTAAAACTGTAAGAAAGTTTTTTGGCGAGGCGATAGTGGTAACACAGGAAGTGGAAGACATTATCAGTTCACCTGTAGTAAAGCAGGCAATCATCAATAACAGCGATTGTAAAATATTATTAGACCAAAGCAAGTATCAAAACAAGTTTGACCAGATACAGGAACTATTGGGATTGACAGAAAAAGAAAAGGCATTGGTATTATCAATTAACAAAGCCAACGACCCGACAAAAAAATACAAAGAGGTCTTTATTTCTTTGGGTGGGGTGTTAAGCAAAGTCTATCGTACAGAAGTGTCGCCGGAAGAATACCTGGCATACACAACAGAGGAAAAAGAAAAAGTGAAAGTGCAGGCTTATGCTGCAAAGTTTGGTGGGGATATCGAAAAAGGGATTAAGGCTTTAGCCGACGAGATTATTCATTCCAAAAACTGATAGTATGAAAACAGTATTGCTCATTCTCCTCACTACATTTTTTATTGCCGGATGTAATACAAAAGGCAAAGATGAAATTATGGAATTTATACCCGGCACCTATGTAAGAGCCGGGCAAAATGAATTCGGAAAAGAGTTTGACACTCTTGTAATTTCTCTTCAAAATCAATCGGCAAAGGAATATAAAATCCAGAACCGTTGGCATTATATCCGCCAGGTAGAAGGCGAAGCCAATGTTCCTGAATATAAGGTGAAAGAAACATCAGGAATTTACAATGCTGAAACAAAATTGCTGGAAGAGGCTGAAACTTTAGACCATTATTCATTTGATGTAAAGGAGAAAGCACTATTTGATGGAACCAATAAGTTTAAAAAAATAAATTAGAGAGTTATGAAACAAATATTGGCAGTTGTGGGATTGAGTATGTGCTGTATGTTTTTGCCAATGCAGGAAACAAAAGCACAAATTCCCATTGTGGACATTATCAAAGCGGCAGTAAAGAAAGTTATTAAAGCACTTGACCTTCAAATGCAGAGGCTGCAAAACAAAACTATCTGGCTGCAAAATGCCCAAAAGACACTGGAAAATAAAATGAGCCAGCTAAAGCTGAATGAGATTAAAGACTGGGTAGAGAAGCAGCGGAAGCTATATGACGATTATTTCCAGGAATTATGGAAAGTAAAAGCCGCCCTGGCTTATTACAACCGTGTGAAAGATATTATTGAACGGCAGGTACAGATGATAAATGAATATAAAGGTGCCTGGGCATTATTTAAAGAGGATAAAAATTTTACTGCTGAAGAACTGGATTACATATACAATATCTACTCGGGCATGATGTATGAAAGCCTGAAAAGCATTGACCAGTTATTTTTAGTAGTAAATGCCTTTGCTACTCAAATGAGTGATGCCAAGAGGCTTGAAATCATAAATACTGTTTCGGATAACCTGGAGCAACAGTACGTTGATTTAAAAGATTTCAATAATCAGAATAAGATGCTGAGCATCCAACGGGCAAGTGAGTTGGGTGAAATTGAATATGTGAAGAGGTTGTACGGTATCAGCCGTTAACCAAACAATATTGTGAAGAAAGAAAATGTGATGTATGAAAAGGATATTGCTATTAGCAACAGCAGGACTGTTTGCTTTTTTATCATCAAATGCTCAAACAGCAGATGAATGGCTCAATCAAAAAGCTACTCAAAAGAAATACCTGTTGCAACAAATTGCAGCCTTGCAGGTTTACATTGGCTACGCCAAAAAAGGGTACAGCATTGTAACCGGCGGCATCAATACAATCCGCAATATTAAAAATGGAGACTTAAATCTGCACCGGGACTTCTTTAACAGCCTCAAAAATGTAAACCCTGCCATCCGCCGGTATGCAAAGGTGGCGGATATCATTGCTTACCAGGTCAAAATCATCAAACAAACAAAAGGTACCCTTCAGCAAATCAGGGAGACAAAACAGTTTACGGAAACTGAGCTGGACTACTGCAAACAAGTATTCGATAACCTGCTGGATGAATGTATGAATAGAGTAGAAGAATTAATTCTGGTAACAACATCGGGCAAATTAGAAATGAAGGATGATGAAAGATTGAAACGGATTGACAGGTTATATGCAGATGTACAGGATAAGTATTCTTTTACCTGTGCCTTCAGCGAAGATATGGGCATACTGGCCGTACAGCGTTTGGGTGAGCAAATGGAAATTAACCGTTCTAAACTTATAAATGGAATAAAATGAAAAAGCTGATTGTGATTATGATTATGTGCAGCATGAGTTTTCAGTTAAAAGCACAAAGCGATGAAGTGCAGCAACTGTTGCTTAATATTGAAAAGCTGGCGCAGTTTAAAAAGATTTTAAAGAACATGAAAAATGGTTACCAAATCATTTTTAAAGGATATACTGCTGTTAAAGATATATCGCAAGGAAATTTTAACCTGCACAAAACCTTTTTAGATGGCTTGATGCAGGTAAGCCCGGCAGTTAAAAAATATAAACGTATTGCGGATATTATCAGCTATCAGCTTCGCATAGCTAAAGAATATAAACTTGCCTTTAATCGCTTTAAAGAAGAAAAGCAATTTACGATTGATGAAATTGATTATCTCGGCAAAGTGTATGGTAACCTGTTTAATGAAAGTTTAAAAAGTCTTGATGAACTATCTATGGTCATTACATCAGGAAAGCTGCGAATGAGTGATGATGAACGGTTGCAGGCAATTGACAAAATCTATTTGGCGGTGGAAGAACAGTATTCTTTCCTTAAAGAATTTACAAATAACAGCAATTTGCTTTCACTGCAACGTAAAGCGGAAAGGGCAGAAATTGAAATGAGCCGCAGGTTATATGGGCTAACTAAATAAAGATTCCATTTTAAAACAAGTGAGTATGAAAATGTGTGTAAGAGTTGTTTGCATGGCAATCGTAGTACTGCTGATTCCCCATTTAGCAGAGGCCCAGGGAATGGCTAATCGCATTCGCAGCCTGCATGAAGTGCTGGAGAAATTGTATGATGATATGATGCCACTTTGCAGCCGTTTAATTGGCGTTGGCAGAGGTATTGCCGGCTTTGCCGCTACCTGGTATATAGCTTCAAGAGTGTGGGGGCATATTGCAAGAGCGGAGCCAGTGGATTTTTATCCATTATTCCGGCCATTTGTGTTGGGTTTTGCTGTGTTGATATTTCCATCTGTTATTGCCATGATTAACGGTGTAATGAAGCCCACAGTTACAGCTACTGCAGCAATGGTAACCGACTCAGATAAAGCCGTGGCAAAGCTGCTGGAGATGAAAGAAGAAGCCATAAAGAAAACAGCTTATTGGCAAATGTATGTTGGCCCCAATGGTTCAGGCGACCGGGATAAATGGTATAAGTATCACTATGCTGATAAAAAAGAAGGCTGGTTGAAAAGCATTGGCAACGATATTAAGTTTGCTTTCTCCAAATTCTCTTATAATTTTCGTAATTCCATCAAACAATGGATGAGTGAAGTATTAAAAGTTTTATTTGAAGCGGCAGCACTTTGCATCAATACCATCCGAACGTTTTATTTAATTGTGCTGGCAATACTCGGCCCATTGGTTTTCGGCATCGCTGTGTTCGATGGCTTTCAGCATACACTTACAGTTTGGATAGCCCGGTACTTAAATATTTTTCTATGGCTGCCTGTTGCTAATATCTTCGGCGGCATCATGGGAAAAATTCAGGAAAACATGCTGAAAGAAGATTTGCAACAGATAGCCACCAACGGCGATACTTTTTTTAGCACAACTGATACGGCATATCTTATTTTTATGATTATTGGCATTATTGGCTACTTCACTGTGCCTTCTGTTGCCAATTACATCATACATGCCGGTGGCGGCAATACACTGCTGTATAAAGTAACCAATATGATGAGCACTTCTACCCGTACTGTAGCTGCAGGCGGCGCCTCTATGACAAGGGATGCACTCGGCGGTGGTTATAATAAAATTGCCAATAGTATGGCTGATGCAGGCGCATCACAAGGATATTTTAAAGAAGGTAATAGTGGTGGCGGAAGTAATTATATGAAGGATAAGCTGAGTGGTAAAACATAACTATAACTTCCCAATATTTGCCTGTATGATACTCATTATTTCATCAAAAGGTATCTGGCCTTTGTAATACAGCTTGCTTGTTTTTTCATATCTTTTCTTAAATGCGTCCCTTAATGCAGCATCAGATAAAAGGAATGCCTGGTTTTCTTCAACCGGTATCGCAAAATCTTTTGCAGGAAACCTTTTCTTTTTATGAACCTTGTATTCTTCAGTGTCAATAAACTGCTGCACCTGCTCATTCTTTAACAGGCAGGCTATATCATAATACTGCCGCATGTAATTGGGCCGTTCCTTTTCGTCTTCCTGTTCCTGACGAAATTTGGTAGCAATAGTTTGCAACTTCTCTACAAAAGTATAACCGGGGTGGTAGCAGGTAATGTCCACCGCCCGGTTATCGGTTATTTTAATGCTGTCATTACTGGCAGCTTCATCATAAGCCCAGGAACCTATAGTGAGATTGCTGTTAGGGGTTACTGTATCAAAACCTGCTTCCAGCAATATTCCTTCTTTCACTCCCTCTATACTTTCTGTTTTGCTTTCATACAAAAGCCGGATACCACCGCTGCGATAGTACGCTTCATCATCAAACGCTGTATCTCTTTTTACAGAAACAATACCATCAATCTTTATGTTTTCCGCAAGCCAGTCATAGTATTTCTTTCTCGATTCAATATGATTGGGTTTGGTCTTGGCCGGATTTTCTTCAACACCTAATGCTGCCGGTGGTTTTATATGAATATCTATATCCTCAGAAAACCGGTCTATAATTTTATAGCCCTTTGACAAAGATGTTCCCCCTTTCAGTTCAAAATCTAATCCCTGTTTCTTTAGTCCATACAGTACATGCATAATCCAGTAATCCTTCTCTATAAGCCCGGGCAGGATATTATTTTTATCTGCCAGTATATTCAGCAGGTCGGGAAAGTCTTTATGATTATGCAGGTAACCGTCAGCCATATTAAAGTGTATGAGGTTGTAGTAATGGCGCAAATAATTTCTTTGTTTTTACACTGCCATATTCTACAACTGAATGTTTCAGTTTTTTCTTATCCATCACTTCCACTTTGTCAGCCACTTTCTTCAATACTTCGCTTTTATCCTCTGCCAGTGATTCAAGATTATTTACCAAATCAACCATTAAAAATTCGGGTGTCAGTTTTTTTGGGAAGTGAGGCTTTATTTTAAACTGAAATGTTTTATTGCCCAGCTTAAACTCGCCGTGGCGTTTGTGATTATACACCGTTCTTTCATTATACAATTGAGTAGTACCCACACCCAGACTGTTATACACATTTGGTGTGGTAAGCAAAAAGCGATGGTCTTTTAAAAAACTTTCAACCAGCAAATTTTCATCAGGCGGAGTTTTGCCAAAAGCACTTTCTTTTGGGTAATAGTACAGCCCCTGAGACAGTTTTTGCAAAGTCCCTTCCTGAACCAATTCATCCAGGTGCCGGTCAACAGACTTGGACCAATTGGCCAGTTCTGTACGACGATAAACCTCACCCGGCTTTAATTGCCTTTTTAATTGCTGTAACCTGCTCATGTATTTTATTTACTGAACAAAAGTACAATATTTTTTTGACAATCAAATGAATATTTATGTAAAATTCATGCAGATATGTATTTATATATTTGATTACCAAGTTAATATACTTTTGAATATTTAAATTATTATTTGATTTCTGGATAATTTCAGAAAGACAATGTCGTTAAGTCAAACTTATACTCTGAAAAAATTTTCTGCCAAAATGATTTTACATTATCAAAGAATTGGGTTCCTTCTTCAACTGCATAACTGTCAGTTTCATTACCGCTATAAGAAAGCCAGTTGAAACTTCCTTTTACATAATATTCATAGTCCTTAATTAAAATTTTTCTGTGAGAACCATGTCTGTTCGGGAATGACTTTTGGAAGTGTGTTGGTAAATGCCAAAGAAAAAACCGGTCTTTATACTTTGCTCTTAGATTTTCAAGAGCCTCAAAAGTTTCTCTGTGTGGTGCATTAGTGGGTCTTGAATCAATACCGTAAGTGATAAAGAGCTTTGTGTTTTTCTTTTCAAGAAAAAATTTGATTGCATCAAAATACTCCATTGTTGCTCTACGAATCCAGGGGCTTTCTATGTAAACGGCTAACTCGGCAGTGAGGAGAGCTTCTCTGATGAGTTCCTTATGCTCAAAAGTTGAAATATCTTTGTATTCTCCTGCTAATTTCTTTTCCTGTTCAATCTCTTTACTTGAATCAATGAATTGGGCTTTAAATTCTTCAGTCAACTCCAATTCCTTAGAAAAGTCAAACAGAAATTTGTCTTTAGAAAACAGAGCAATAAGTGTTGCTGTTTCTGTTTTAAGAAACTTATTGTCGTTGCTATATGCTTTGATTTGAATTTTCTTTCCTGATAGGTCTTTAGGATAGTAGATTAAAATAAAAATGTTTTTAAACCTCGTAGCTGGTGGAAAAACAAAACTCCTTTTGAAATTTGCAAGGTCAACTATTTCTTTTTCACCGGAAGTTGATTTAGTAAAACATTTGTTTATCTCCATCCAGTTTTCTTGAACAAATTGAAAATCTACTTTAAGTGTAGAAGTAAGCCTGTTTTCTGATTTGGATAAATAGTCAATTGGTTGGTCGGAAATTGCCTGAGAAAATCCGTCAACAAAAAAAGTAAATTCTTCCTGGCTTGTTACAGGAATAAATTTTTGTTCTGCAACAAAAGCGTCTCCCTTTGCTGTTACTCTATACTTATCTTCCTCCGAAATAGCAATCAAACCATTTTCAAGTAAGGTAAAAAGTTCATCCAATATGAAATCATTTATACTTACTCCGAGAAATTGTGCAAGCAAAAGTTTGGTATCTAATCCGGTGTTAACGGATTCAAGCAAAAAAATGTGTAATTCTTGTAACACATCATTAGGTTTTCCAGAAGCAATAATGTCAATTTTTGCTTCAATTATGGGATACCCAACTTCCAAAATATCGTTAAGAGAGTAATCGTTTCCTAAATCTTCCTTGTATCTTTCAAAGAGTTCTTCTTGTTTTGAAATATTCTTTGTTTTTTTTACTGCAATATGCGGATTGGAAGAGTGTTTATGAAACTTCTTCTTATCGGGATGAGGCTGGTGCCTAAATTTGTCGTTGCCTCTTTTAGCCATAAAAAATATCGTTGGGGTTGTCGTAAATAAATCCTGATTCGTGTAAATGAGATACAAACTCTTTAAGAAGTAATGGTTCGTTTGGATGTGCGTTAAGCCATCTAAAACTTGGATTAACATTTAAAACATATTCAGCATCTCCAACCACAACCAGCAGTCGTGTCACCCTTGTGAGTGCAACATTAATTCTGTTTGGCATTTCCAGAAATCCTAATCCCGTATCGTCTTCTGATTTTCCGCTCCTTACAATGTCGTATATGATAATATCTTTTTCCGAACCTTGAAAGCTATCAACAGTTGCAACAGTTAGATTTTTAGTAAGCGATAAGTTTTTAAAATTAAAGTTTTCAATCTCTGCAGATAAATATTCGGCTTGTTTTCCGTAACCCGTAATAACTCCAATTTCATAGCCGCCTTCTACAAATAAATCGGAGTAAGAATCCAGCTTAGTAAGAATTTCAAGAACTGTCTTTGCACTTACAGGATTGAATGAAGATTTACTTATAGGGTCTATTTCATGAAACCTATTTGGATATTTGTTTATGTCGCACATAAACATTGTGGTTGTTGCCTTTAGTTTTATTTCATGCTTCTTGCCGCTTCTGTCATTTGATTTGAGTTTGTTGCGATACACAAGTTTTGAAATAACATCCCCAATTTGTTTGGGCATTCTGAATTGCAAATCCAGCATTTCTTTGAATTCTTCCGGCGAACCTTCAAACATTGTTTCAAATAAACTTGGTTTATCATAATAGACTTTGTCAAAATCAATCATTTCTCCATCATTGTTCAACTTCGCTTCTATTTCTTCAATAACCTTTTTAGTTGCAGTTACAAGTGGGGGAAGTTGTTTGTGGTCACCCACTAAAATTAAATTATGAGCCATGTTTATCGGAACAAGGGTTTCAGCAGGTGTGGCTTTTGCGGCTTCATCCATTATAACATAATCAAACTCAAAATTGAAATCTTTGTATTTTCCGGCTGCTATATGATTTGATGTTGCTCCTACTATGTTAATACTCGAAATGAACTTTGATTTGAGGGCATCATAATCCTCAATGTTTGAGAGAAGCGAATGCCATCTTCTTTTTAGCAAATCAAGTTTGTTCAATTGGGCATGTTTGTCACCGAGATGTTTTGCCAATTCATTCTGAAAGGCGACTTTGTCATTAATGAAGTCCTTAAGTCCTTCAAATCCTCGGGCAAATACACCTGTCAGGATTTGTTTAAGGTTTCTTTTTGTTACCTCCCAATCTTGCTTTTTATTAACCTCCTGAACAATCAAGTTCAAAATTGGAGAATGCTTTTTCTCGGAACCTTCAACTCTCTTTTTAAGTTCAAGGAAATTTTTTTCGCTTGCACCTCTTGCATTTCTTGCCCAGAGATTTAGCTTGTTTTCAAAAGAGTGTTTGTTGATTTCTGTATCCTCAATATTTCTTCCTAAACGAATAAAGCTGATTCCTTTAACTTTTGCCATTCGCTGAAGTACATTGTCCACTGCCAAATTAGTTTGTGATGTAATGAGGATTTTAGCTTGGTGGTCTTTCGCTAAAATCTGTCTGATAAGTTCGGTAATAACAGTTGTCTTGCCTGTACCTGGGGGACCTTGAATAATTGTGATTGGGGGTCGGTAAAGTGATTTAAGTATTGCCTCCTTTTGGACTGCTTCAAATTGTACTTTGTCTCCATTCTTGTCAGTTGAAATCACTTCAAGTTCTGCTATAATTTGCCCTGAACTATTTGCCAAGCTTTGTAAATTTTCTGGTTGAAACAGATATTTCCGTAAGTCTGAATTGGTAATATTGTCATTCTCGTAATTTTTGATTGCATTTATTTGGCGTTTGTATTGAATCTCCAGTAAAGAGGTGTCCTCAACCAAAAAACCTTTTGATGGGATTCCATCTTTTTTCTTTGCATTAAAGTCTTTAACAAAAAGTAAATTTTTTGCTCTGACAAACTGTGTGCTGAAGCCAACACTTTCTTTTCCCTTTATTCCTGTTGCATCTGTTGTGGCTGATAAAGCCACTTCATTACCCTTTCTGAATGATGCTTGTGAACGTTTCAAAAAATTGTAAACATCTTCAAGAGATACTTTTTCATCAAGCACAATTTTAAAAGATGCTTCACTTGTTCCATGAACTTCAAAGTCAGAATACTTTACCCGAAAGGCATTGTTCCGCAAATAGTTTATTTCTTCGTTTAAAAGAGCCATATAGTTTCTTAGAACTTCCTTTGGTGTTCTGCTAAGAGTTTGCGGAGTTGATTCTTGTTTATCTTGAAATGCTTTCTCCAAGTAATTGAAAACGTCATAAAAGTTATCTATGTTGGTTTCGTTTGGTTCTGCTGAAATGAAGTTTATTCCTGTCAACTTTATTCCTTTCTGAAAAGTTCTTGAATGATTCTGTTTTTCATTTTCTTCTAATGAATCAATTTTCTTCAAGCCTATTACTTCAAGACAATTTCCTTTGTTTGAAGAAAAACAGGTATGAGCATAGAAATTTGTAGAGGAAATTCTTGCTGAAACATTTTTGTATTGTGGATGCCTGTTATCATTTATTGAAATCGAAATGCCTTCAGAATTTGCTTCCCGTAGAAAATCCAGCAAATAATTCTTATCAGATGAATGAATCGCAAAAGGTTTTTCGGGAGTATGATTTATTACTTCAAAAAGTTTGTTAATTGAGTTTCGTAATTCAGAGTAGCGAAAATATCTTTCTTCAGGGTCTGTTGCAAAGGATTTTTTGAAAACTGTTGCAAAATCAATTAAGCCTTCATTTGAAATTATGTTCTTATAAAGGGTTATAACTTTTTGAAGCCTATTCTCATTATTCTCATCTTCGTAAAACAGCTTGTGTCCTAAAAGGGAATAAAGCATACAAAGAGACAACGAATAAAAATCCGTTCGTGCTTGCAGTCGGTTTTCCTCCTTCTTGATTAATTCTGGTGGTGAAAATTTATTGCTGAATTCATTTTCCGATGGTCGCTTTGAAATTGTATGTTCAAGAATTGAAATTCCGAAGTCAATAATTACTGGATTTTCATCTTCCTTTATTAGAACATTTCTTGGATGAAGGTCTTTATGAAAAATGTTTTTCAATGCAGCTTGCTCAAGTGCATCTGAACAGTTATACCAAACCTGCAAAATGTATTTTAAATATCGGGGAGAAACCTGATTTTCCTTATTTACAAAATCTTCGAGTGATTTTTGATTTTCAATCTTCTCCAAAATGATAAAGTATGTTCCCGTATTCTCGTCACACCCGGCATCAATTACCTTGTTGATATATTCGCTGTTTATCTTTTTGAGGTGTCTGGCGACATTATTAAACTGTCTGGTAGCAGAACTGCCCGAATCTAAATTCTTTGGAACTTTTGCAAAGTGAGTTTTGGCATCGGGTCCTTGCACATCAAATACATAGGCGTTGTTTGTTTCAACAACGTCACTTACTCTGTCATAGGCTCCTAACCTGTCAAATTTATTTCCCATTTAATAAAAATAAAAAGCATTGATGTACTGGAGAAGTGAATCTCCAGTAATGTAATACATGGCGGACTTATAATTTATAGATTATATGCGAACTTAAACTTATTCAATTTCATATGAACACCCAAATACCTACATAAGCAAAGTAATAGTACGAAATCTCTTCCTAAAAGTATATTTATTTATTCTAATCACCAGTTAGCCCTACCTCACTTACCCTGTCATTCTCCTTCTTGGTAAAGTAATTGCAGAATATACAATTGTGAGTTTGGAAAAATGTGAGTGATGTTTCAAAAAACAAAAAATATTGATACTGCCTTCCGTTATATCCGGTTATTCAGCGTAGCGTTTTTAGCTGCCTGTGTTATCATTTCACTTTTTATTGCTTACAAGAGTTATCAATTATCCTCTCAATCACAGAACAAAGTTTTCATTCTGGCAAACGGCAAGGCATTAGAAGCCTATGCAGCCGACAGGAAAGATAATATCCCAGTGGAAGCAAAAGACCATGTAAAAATGTTTCATCATTTCTTCTTTTCTCTTGACCCTGATGACAAAGTTATTCAGGCCAACATTACAAAAGCATTATACCTGGCGGATAATTCTGCTAAGCAGCAATATGATAATTTGAAAGAGAATGGCTATTACTCAAACCTTATATCGGGCAACATCAGCCAGGAAATCAACATGGACAGTATTATTATCAATACAGATGTATATCCATTTTATTTCAGATATAAAGGGGAACAGAAAATTATTCGCCCCACTACCATTGTAACCAGGAATCTTATTACCGAAGGATACCTGAGAAATGTATCCCGAAGTGATAATAATTCACATGGGTTTCTAATAGAAAAATGGCGGACACTGGAGAATACTGACATCAACATTCAAAACAGGTAGTATGTGGCTGTTCAAAAAGAAAAAGAAAGAGGTTCAGTCAGATGATAAAACTGCCGTGTCTGATAAAGTGGCTGGCAAAATTGCCAGTGTGGGCATTAAAGTACAACAGCTATTTGCAGAAAACATGAACAGGATATTTATGAAAACAGATTTTAAACGATTAAAGCTAATACTGATTTTTTTCTGTGTTTCCGCAGGTGGCTACAGTATTTATCTTATTGTAAACAGTGTTTTCAGCCCTGAAAGAAATCAGAAAGCTTTGGAGATACAGCAAATGGATATTCCAAAGCACTTTAATAAATCGGGAGATGAAACCATAATGCCGGAGGCAACTATAGATGAACAAACCTATTTGCAAATACAGGATTTTAGAAAATATATGGATAGTTTAAAATTGAACAGAACGAATGAATACGACAGCATTCTGCAAGCCCGGCCGGGTTTGATGGATAGTGTGCAGGTGCTGGAACAAATTTATTTATCACAAAAACAAAAATGAAGTGTATGACCAGTGTGCAAAGGTCGCAGGCCTTCCTGCGAAAAAGAAAAATGATGCTGGTGTTACCGCTACTGGTAATACCATTTCTTACAATGGCTTTTTGGGCATTAGGGGGCGGAAAAGGTAATGAACCTGTTATTGCAAAGGAGCAAAAAGGCTTGAACCTAAATCTTCCTGATGCTAAAATGAAAGATGAAAACCTGACTGATAAGCTTAGCTTCTATGATAAAGCTGATAAAGATTCTGCTAAGATGGAAGAATGGATGCGGACAGACCCGTATTACCAACAGAAAGAAGATACAGGCTTTAGTCCTGCAAACGAATTGGAACTACTTACACAGAACTCGGCTTCAAAATACAACCAGCGGCTCAATGCATCACCTTATGAAACTTCGTCAAATAATCCTGAACAAAAACTGCTTCAGAAATTAGCATTGTTGCAAAAGGAAATCAACAAGCAACCTGAAACAGAAGCCACATTTAATAATGGGGTTTCATTGTCCAATCAGGGTGATGAATTTTCAAATGAAGTGCACAGGCTTGAAAACATGATGTTAGCTATGGATAAAACCAACACCGGCGACCCCGAGATGCAGCAACTAAACGGCACATTGGAAAAAATATTGGACATACAACATCCGCAACGGGTAAAAGATAAACTTAAAGAAAAATCATTACAGCAAAAGCAGGTCGTATTTGCCGTAAACACTTCACCCAGGCTGGCGGATATATCGTTGATAGATACGACAAAGAAAAAAGCAAACAGCAGCACTCAATTTTTAGGAGCCGCAAAAGAAGCAGAAGAAACTAATGAGGGCTTTACTATTGAAGCAGTCGTTCGCAGTAATCAATCATTAGTAAATGGTGCTGTTATCCAATTACGCTTATTTACAGATGTGTTTATTAATGGGGTACTCATTCCGAAAGGAACTCCTGTAAATGGCATAGCATCGCTGAATAATGAAAGGCTGGAAGCAGAAATAAATTCTATCCGTTATAAAAATCAACTGTTCCCCGTGAAGTTAGAACTGTACGACATGGATGGATTGCCCGGCATTTACATCCCTGGTTCCATCAGCCGGGATGTTGCAAAGAATTCGGCCGATAACAGTTTGCAATTAATGGAACTAACCACTCTTGACCCTTCTTTAAAGGCTCAAGCGGCGGCGGCAGGAATCAACACAGTAAAAAGTTTGATGAGCCGAAAAGTAAAGCAGGTGAAAGTGATTATAAAGGAAGGATATAAAGTGCTACTGAAAGATAACAATACTGAAAACGATTAATAAATATTAAATAGCAAAGCAATGAAAAGAATAGTGAGTATGATTTGTGGGTGCCTTGTAGTCATGTTTAGTCTTGCACAAACAAAGCTGAATATTACAACAGATAAAACAACAAGCCTTGTATTTCCTTTTGCCATTAAGCATGTTGACAGGGGAACAAGTTCTATACTGGCACAACAGGTAAAAGAAGCCCCTGAAATATTATTGGTAAAAGCGGCATTAAAAGATTTTACAGAAACAAATTTAAGTGTTGTTACAGATGATGGCAGCGTATATGCCTTTACAGTTAATTATGATGCTAAGCCTGCTGTGTGGGTGCATTATTTACCCGTAAACAGAACAGCTACAATCAGTTCTTATGCCAATATGATATTGGATAATGAACGCATAGTAAAGAAAATAAAGGATAAGAAATACAACATGCAGGCAGGCATCAGGGGAATTTACATTAAAGACAATATCATTTACTATCAGCTATACATCAAAAATGATGGCACGGTTGATTACGATGTGGACCTGCTTCGATTTTTTATTAAAGATAAAAAAAGAAGTAAAAGAACGGCAGTGCAGGAAGTGGAACAGAAGCCTGTTTACATCACGGGTAATCACAGTAAGGTAAAAGGCAATAGCAATACAGCTTTTGTTGTGGCTTTGGAAAAATTTACTATACCTGACAAAAAGTATTTGGCGGTTCAAATAACCGAGAAGAACGGCGGCAGGCATTTTCTTTTAAGAGTAAATAATAAGGCTATCATGAAGTCAATGGTATTGCCCGATTTGAAATGATAACAGAACATCCCATAGCAGATGAAGTACTCGACCTGGTGAGCATTGCAGTATCTAAAGGCGAAAAGTACATGGCCTATAACAACAGTCTTTATTTTATTGATAAAAGCGATGTACATTTTTTTAAGACAAGGGATGAGGCTGTTGAATTTGCAGAAAACAATATAAGTGACCGTGACAGGTTCGCTGTACTTCATTTCGATTCAGTAAAAGATATTTTAAATCAAATTCCATACGGGGAAGAACTCCAACGCCAGCTAAATTCTGACCCTGATGCAAATGGTCTGTATAACAAAGATGGCAATGATTTTACAGACGCATTGATTGACCACTTTGAATCGCAGCAATTATTACTATTCGATAAACAATTAAAAACAAATTTTATGAACAACGAAAATCTTCAGTATTTGAAAGACAACATCAAATACATGGGCTTTGGCGAAAACATGTACCGGGAACTGGAACGGAATCTTGGTGAAGGTAAAGCAGAATTCCAACTACGATTTGCTGCGGAAATCAATAAGAAACCTTTTGAGGCTACGCTGAATTTCCGCAAGTCTGATTCTACGGACATGTATTTTTTCAACAATTACAATGCTTCATTGGAAAAAAGCAATGGCGAAAAAAATGACCAAACATTTTACCTGAACAAAGGGAAAGGAGTAACTGCAAAAGAAGCCTACAACCTGCTCGATGGCCGGGCTGTTCACAAAGACCTTACCACTAAAGAAGGCCAGCCATATAAAGCCTGGATACAGCTTGACTTTGAAAACAAAGACAAGAACAACAATAATGAAGTAAAGCAATTTCATGAAAACTATGGCTATGATTTGAAAGCGGCGGTTGAAAAATTTGCAGTGGCAGAATTAAACGACCCCGAAAAAGCAAAGGCGCTGATGCAATCATTGGAAAAAGGAAATGTGCAATCGGTAACTATTGAAAAAGACGGTAGCAGCCATAAAATGTTTATGGAAGCTGACCCACAGTACAAAAAAGTTACCATGTACGATTCAAACATGAAGATGGTTGCCAAAGAATCGCTGGAGCAATACAAATCCGGCATTGATAAAGGCAGTAAAGAAGTAAAGGCAGGCCAGGAAACTGATAAAAAAAAAGAATTGAAACAGGAGCCGAAGGCTGAAAAGGAAAAGCTGGAGAAAAAGAACGGACAGAGTCTGCTGCCTAAAAAAAGGGAAAGTAAAGGGAAAGGTTTAGGGGTGTCATAGTGCATCCCTAAACCATTTTATTAATTATAAAATGCTGTGTAATGAATATCCGGAATATAGCAGAGCTGAGTAAGCAGTTAGAGGTGCTTGGCTTTCATGATGCAGGTAGCTTGCTGTTAAAACGAATCTGTTTTAAACCTGCTAATTTTTATCTGCCTCAAAGGGTGATTAAAGAAAAAGATGTAATGCTTTTCAGTTTGTATTTTGAACTGTTACAAAAAACTGATAACTACCGGCTGCAATACTATGATGTAACGCTGCAAAAAGCAAATGACGGTTTAGCCTTGCCTATTGATGGCGTAAACCCTGCAGAATTAGAAAAACAGATGGCAGCTATTGACTGGAAAAAAGCATTCAACCTTGATGATAAAAAGTCATGGAACGCTGAAGACAAATCAACCTGGGAAACAGAATCGAGAATTTCGGGTATAATTGAAACCCTTTCAATACTTGAAAAATCAGAACCGGGAAAAATTATTGCATCTGCATTGAAACAAAAGTTTTGGGCAGGTACTTTGCATCAGGAAATAGTTGGCTCAATCCCACTTGTTAAGAATAAAGCAGATGTAAGCCAGCGGTTTTACATTGCTGAAGATGGTAATGGAATTACAACAGATGAAGCCTATCGCTTTCTGCAAAATAAATACATGGAAAAACAATTGCAGCTTAAAAGAAAGCAATCTGATAGTGGTGATGAATCAATTCCAGAAGAATCTAATGGTACATCAAGCAGCGGACTATTGAAGAAAAAGCGAATTGCAGGCAGAGGAAAACGAAACAGAGTTAACCAGGATTAAACAGTATGGACATCTTTCCACCACTAACAGGCTTTTATGCTGCTATGGCCACCGATACCCGTATCGGTGCTTCGCATATCAGCATTTACATGGCGTTACTGCAGCAATGGAATATTTCTGGTGGAAATAATCCAATAAAAATTGAGAGAACTTTAATAATGAAGGCCGCCAAAATAAATGCCCGGCAGACCTACAACAAATGTATAAACCAGCTACAGGAATATGGTTATATAATTTATGAACCTTGTTCCAATCAGTTTGAGACAAGTGTAATTCACTTGAAAAATATAGAAATGAAAACATAATAATAAACCAATTTCAATAAGAGGAGGTGTGATATGGCAAGTGTGAAACCGGAACAGGTAATTGAAATTTTAAAGAGGCATAATGTGCATATCTCATTGGAGCAAGCTGTCCTCATACTGGACTTTATGTTTAAATTTGCTAAGTTATCATTAACGCAAAACAGAGGCACATGACAGCAGATTTATACATCCGGGTGAGTACAGATGAACAGGCTGACAAAGGATACTCACAGCGGGACCAGGAAGAACGTTTAAGGAAGTATTGTGAAAACAACCAGATAAAAGTCAGGCAAGTAATTTTTGAAGACCATTCTGCAAAGACGTTTAACCGTCCTAAGTGGAATGGTTTGTTGTTTGATTTAAAGAAGAAGAAAAATGCAGTTGATTTTGTTTTATTTTCTAAATGGGACAGGTTCAGCCGTAATGCTGGTGATGCTTATCAGATGATAAATATTCTACGCAAGCTGGGTGTGGAACCACAAGCAATTGAACAACCTTTAGATTTAGCAGTTCCTGAAAATAAATTGATGCTTGCATTTTATCTGGCAGCACCCGAAGTTGAAAATGACCGCAGGGCATTGAATGTTTTACTTGGAATGAGAAAAGCAAAGAAAGAAGGCAGATGGATGGGAGTTGCACCAGTAGGCTACGCAAATAAAATAACAGAAGATGGGAAAAAATATATTGCACCAATTGAGCCAGAGGCCAGCACCATGAAATGGGTTTTTAATACTTTGGCAGAAGGTCAATTGAATGTTGAGCAGATAATGAAAGTAGCGTTTTCAAAAGGCGTTAAATGCTGTAAAGCTAATTTTTGGAATCTGTTGCGTAATCCTGTTTATTGTGGTCGAATTTATTTGTCAGGTTATAAAGAAGAAGAATCAAGGCATGTACAAGGCTTACATCAACCCATTATTTCCGAAGCGCTTTTTTACGATGTACAGGATTATTTGAATGGCAAGAAAAGAACCTACCGGGCAAAAGTTGGAAGTATGGATGAGCTTCAACTAAGGGGCTATCTCATTTGTCCAAAATGCGGCAAGTTACTTACAGGTAGTGCTTCCAAGGGCAGAAATGGACGTTACTATTATTACCATTGTACGTCGTCATGTGGAGCCAGGTTCAAGGCTGAAAATGCAAATCAATTGTTTTCAAGTGAACTTAAAAAGTTAGTTCCAAAACCCGGCATGGCTGAAGTTTATAAAGTGGTTTTGCAGGAGGAATTTAAAGCCCAGACAAAGGCGCAACGGGAAGATTTAAGACAAGTTAAAGAAGCATTGGAAAAGGCAAATACAGAGCTTGCCAATGCCCGTAAACTGCTTTTATCAAATGAAATTGAGCCTTCAGAATACCGCTCTATAAAATCAGAGTACGAAAAGAAAATCACGGGGCTGGAATCAAAATTGATAGAGTTATCACAAGAAGGTAAAAGCATAGAGCCTTTGCTGAATAAGGCTTTAACTAATCTGACCTGCTTGGATAAACTCTATGAAAAATCAGATAACAAGGGGAAAAGAGAAATCATTGGTTCGATATTCCCCGAAAAACTCGTTTTTGACGGATTTCAATATCGAACCGCCAGAATGAACGAAGCCGTTCAGCTGATATACAGTATGGACAAGGGTTTCAGCCAAAATGAAAATGGACAAACCGAACCAATTTTCGATTTGTCCACTTTGGTGCCCAGGACTGGATTCGAACCAGCACATCCTTGCGAACGCTGCGACCTGAACACAGTGCGTCTACCAATTTCGCCACCTGGGCTTCCGCTTTAACGGGGTGCAAATATAAGGGCAAAAATCTGTATCATCCAAAGAAAACTACTGAATTTCCCCGCTGCCTGCCAGTCATATGTCAGGTCGATTCTTTCAGGCATTTTATTCAAATTGTTTTTCCTGATGCAATTTTTTTGCATGCAGGTATACCTGGCGCATGCAGTAATATAAATTAGCCGGCTTTTCCATATCTACGATCAACTGCTTACGCGGCAATTGCTTCAGGTTGGGCAGTGCATCCGCTTGTCTCTGTATTTTTTGTAATTGTTTAATGGCGATCAACCCAAAAGAACAAATACCCATCAGGGAAATGTTAAGATGCTGTTTGGTTTTATTTGGAAAGGGCAATGCTGCGATCTCTTTTTTTAGCTGTGTTATCTTACCGGTAAAATAGTCATGGAAAGCATACGCATCTTGCATCCTGTTAGGCAATGTAACAATTCCTTCCTGGTAATCTTTATAAATATCATACAGATCGTTCGTCAGTTGTATGATGCCACCGATCAGGTACCAGCATTGTTGTTCCTCTTTCCCGGCAGGATCATCGAGATAAAAATGGCAAAGCAATACCGAATATCCACCCTTGTGTAAAGTGATCTGTTCTATTTCTTCATCGGTGATCGAGGGGTTGAATTGCTTCGCTGAATCTTCCTGGGCCTCATATAAACGATGGGTTACTGTTTCATACCATTGTTTATCCCGTACATAATTCTTCAGCAACAAATGAGCGTACAAAAAAAGGCTTTCATCAAAGGATTTGGGCTGATAGACAGTGGGAGAAAAAGAAATTTCATAAAGACTTTCCCGATCCAATTCCTTTCTGTCACAAAAGTTATCAAACAAAGAACTGCAGATAAAATAATGCAGCATACGGTCCCGCTCTGCACGGTTCGACACCCTACCCCTTAAGCGTGTAAAAGCATCACACATCATAGGATTATAAATACCATAACTGGTAATCACTTTATGAAAAGTGACATCATCCAAACGTCCTCCCAGTTGCTGTTCTAATTCCCTCAAACGCACTCTGGCCCATTTGGTTTCTTTTCTCCGCACAGAAAGTATGTACCAGGTTTTACTGATGATATTCCACATAAAGTTGAACAGGTACATACGATGGTTTCTCATTTTAATCATTCAATACGCAGCCGGTTACCTGGTTGTATTACACTACCAGTAAGCTGCACCCCCTGATATCACTGTGGTCCAGCCGCCCCCATACTTCAAAGCTTCCGTCTTCATAAACAATACCCACATCTTCCGTTGCAATGAAAGACACACTATACAGGTTTGCCAGGTCTATGATTTGTAACAAGCCCCGTCCACTCGTTTGCACATGCAGGGGGTCTTCTTCGTCGCGCACCAGCACTTTCATCCAGGGCGGGCAATAAAAGCGCCCCTCTCCTTTCGAATAAGCCTGGCTCAATAATTCGGTCATGCCATATTCTGCATGTACCTGTTTTACACCAAAACCTGTGCAAAGCTGTTCATGCACTTCTGCCCTGGTCATTTCTCTCTTCCGGCCTTTCATGCCACCCGTTTCCATAACAATGGTATGTTCCAGTTGCTGCGGATGGGTTTCAGCAAAATCGAGCAGGGCAAAAGTAACACCGATGAGGAGTGTTTTTTGCCTGGCCGCTTCCAGTTGCCGGAGGGTGTTTGCCAGCTTTTCATGCTCGTATAAATAAAAGCCACTGGCGGTATGGCCGCTCATCTTCACCATTTCATCCACCATCATCACCAGTGAAGAATGTTGCCGTTCCAGGTAGGCGGGTAACAATCCTATGATACACCATTCGGGTACCGGACCATAAAACTGTTCAAAAGCATGGGTGAAGCTGCGCCGGTATATGTCCGGGGCTTTTACCCAATGCCGGCTGTTAACGGTTTGTGTGGTGCCGCTGCTTTCAAAATACAGGGGCGGTTCAAAATCCGTAGTCACTACCCGGTGCGTTTTAAAGAAAGAGATGGGCAACGCCGGCACCTGCGCGGGTGTCATAACAGTAGCGATATCTTTGCACACCAGATCGCACCAGCTACGGTAAACCTGGTTATGCCGGTATTGGAAATGAAAGGTATCCATGCAATACTTTTCAAAATCGGCAGGCCGGATAGAGAAAATATTGTTAACTTCAAAAGGAAGCACTGTGTTCTATTGTAAGGTTTTGACTAAATTTGAACGGAAAGTACAACGAATGAAGAACCCATTATTGATATTAACTGCTATCACGCTCATTGCATTGTCTTGCAACAAAGATACCTATACTACGCGTCCGAAATTAACTTTCAAAAGTGTCAACGGCAGCAGCTTCGGCGTCAACCAGACCATCCTCTTCAATATTGAATTCACCGATAAGGAAGGCGACCTGCAAGACAGTGTGTGGATACAAAAAATTACCCGTACCACTGGCTGCAATAATTTCGCCGACAGGCTTAAAATACCCGATTTTGTGGCAACTTCCAACCTGAAGGGCACCCTGGAGATCGGTTATGCCGTTGGATTCAATTCCGCGGCAGGTTATCCGATCCTACCCCAATGTCCGATTGGAAAGAACGACACCTGTTATTTCAGATTCTGGGCACGTGATAAGCAGAAAAATGTGAGTGATACCGTCGTTTCACCCACCATCGTGATACTGAAATAGACAATTTTACATCTGCAATCGAAAATAATACATACGCTTTTCTTTGGTAATTATTTTTACGGCGTCTGCACAGTGGCCCTATCGATCGAAGCCAGTCTGCAACAGGGATACGGATTGAACAATTTTACCTATTACCTGTTTGTTTTTGCCGCAACAGTACTGTATTACACCCATGCTTACATGGCCGAAAGCATTACCAACAGCAGTAACCGCCGTTCCATCTGGTATGTGAGGAATCACCGGGCTATGCGGGTATCCCAATTATCGCTCACTGCTGTCTCTTTCATCAGCGGCGGCATCCTCTTATACGAGTTCGGATCCAGGATGGTAGCGGCTTCTTTTCTGCAATGGGTAGCTATTGGTATTTTCCCGGTAGCTGCAGCACTCTATTATGGTAGTGCTGCACCGCTCAATAGCTCGCACAGCCTGCGCAACAACGGATGGCTGAAACCCTTCGTGATCGGTTTTGTATGGGCGGGCACTGTTACGGTGTATCCGGTACTCTTCAAAAGTATTGAGGACGGCTTGCCTTATGCCCCTAAACTGTTCAACGTTTTGCTCTTCATCAAAAACCTGATGTTCATCACTGTCCTCTGTATCATGTTCGATTTCAAAGACTATGTGGCGGACCATAACAAACAGCTGAAAACTTTTGTGGTGCAGATCGGGCTCCGGAAGACCATTTTTTACATCATTCTACCGTTGAGTGTGGTGGGATTGGGGACTTTTCTCAGCTATGCTTATTACATGCATTTCCCTTTCCTCCGCATTGTGCTGAATACGATCCCCTTCATTTTATTGATCATGGTGGCGCTGTCCATGCAACGGCGTAAATCAATTCTCTATTATCTTGCAATCATAGACGGACTTATGCTGGTCAAAGCCCTGTGTGGTACCATCGGCGCGTTATATTTTTAAAACAAAGATTATGGCAAAGACAAAAAAAACGAAAGCAACATCCATCCTGACAGACAAATCACTGACTTTTCTGAAGAATTATATCAATACCCCTTCCCCGGTTGGCTTTGAGAGTGGCGGGCAAAAACTCTGGCTCGATTACATCAAGCCTTATACCGATACTTTCTTTACCGATCCTTATGGCACTGCTGTGGGCGTGATCAACCCTACCGCTCCTTTTAAAGTGGTCATTGAAGCGCATGCCGATGAGATCAGTTGGTTCGTGAACTACATCAATGAACAAGGACTCATTTACCTGAAACGCAACGGTGGCGTAGATCACCAGGTGGCGCCTGCCAAGCGGGTATGGATTCATGGTAAAAAAGGACCTGTGAAAGCGGTATTCGGCTGGCCCGCGATCCATACCCGTTTGGGCAATGGCGATAAAGAGCAGCAACCCAAAGTGGAGAACCTTTGTCTCGATTGTGGCGCCCGCAGCAAGAAAGAAGTAGAAGAACTGGGCGTTCATATTGGCGCAGTGGTTACCTATGAAGAAGGGTTCGATGAGCTGGCCAATGACTTTTATATAGGCCGCGCATTCGATAACCGCGTAGGCGGCTTCATGATTGCCGAAGTAGCACGTCTGCTACACGAGCACAAAAAGAAATTACCCTTCGCCCTGTATATAGTGAATGCCGTACAGGAAGAGATTGGTTTGCGCGGCGCTGAAATGATCGCCCGCCGCATCAAGCCCGATATAGCGATCATTACCGATGTTACACATGATACCAGTACGCCCATGATCAACAAGATCATTGAAGGCGATATACAGTGCGGTAAAGGCCCTTCACTCGCTTATGCGCCGGCTATCCACAATAAATTGCTGAAAGTGGTGGAAGACGTAGCAGAAAAAAACAAAATACCCGTTCAGTTTCGTACCCTCAGCAGGAGCACCGGTACCGATACCGATAGTTTCGCCTATGCCAATGATGGTTGCCCCTCTGTACTCATCTCCATACCCCTGCGCTACATGCACACGACCGTGGAAATGCTGCACAAGAGCGATATCGAGGGTACCATTCAATTAATGTATCATACTTTGCTGACCCTGACGCCCAAGACCAACCTTTCTTATTTATAATGAAGGTATCAATTACTCAGCGGCTCAATGTAAAACCTCGTCATTATCAAATTGACGAATTGACAAATTGTCAAATTACATTGAGCCATTGAGTATTGAGCCATTTTCACATTAATCATTATTTTTGCGGCTCCATGCAAAACAGGGAACATATAAGAATAGCCATCCTGGACCTTTATGCGGGCGAGCCCAACCAGGGAATGCGCTGTATCAGGGAGATCATTAACCAATGGGGCGATTTCAAACAACTCGACGTGGAATTCGATGAATTCGACGTGCGGCAACAGTTGGCTGTACCTGATACCTCCTATGATGTATATATTTCCAGTGGCGGTCCCGGCTCTCCTTTGGAAAGCGAAGGCACTGAATGGGAACGGCGTTATTTCGACTGGATAGCACGCATGGAGCAATGGAACCGGGAAGCGCTCCAAGTTCCCAAGAAAAAAATATTCTTCATCTGCCATAGCTTCCAACTGGCCTGCCGGTATTTCCAGTTGGCTACTGTTTGCAAGCGCAAGTCCACCGCCTTTGGGGTCTTTCCTGTACACATGCTGCCCTATGGCAAAGAAGAACCGGTTTTGCAGGGCCTCACAGATCCGTTCTTTGCCGTAGACAGCCGCGATTACCAGGTGATCAAACCCAAACGTGAAAAACTGAAAGCAATGGGCGCTCATTTACTGGCGCTCGAAAAGATCAGGCCGCATGTACCTTTTGAAAGGGCCATTATGGGCATCCGTTTCAATGAGCATTTTATCGGCACCCAGTTCCATCCCGAGGCCGATGCAGAAGGTATGCACATGTATTTATTGAGGGAAGATAAAAAGCAGACCGTTATTCAAAACCATGGCAAAGCCAAATGGCAAAGCATGGTGGAACAATTACAGGACCCGGATAAGATACTGAGAACACATAACCATGTGCTCCCTAATTTTCTCGAACTGGTCCTTACAGCGCAGCAACAGGCTGTTGTTCCCGCTTAACGCCCCCTTTCCGTTTGTGTTGTAAATATTTATCGTGGATGACCTTGCTCATCGGCTTCTCATACACTTTGCTTTCTACCCAGGATATCATATCGAGATAAGCAAAAGACCTTGTTTCAAAACGGCTTTTCTCCACCTGCCGGATGCTGTGCAGGAACTGCTTCAGTTCTGTTTTCACCTGGTGGGCAGGGCGATGGAAAGAGTGCCGTAAAAATTTGAACATCTCTTCTTCAATCACCGTGAGGTTTTTCATTTTGGCCATGTAACGGTATACCGAGCGGATCAGTGAGCCTTCGATCAATTCCAAATTACCCAACTCATAGTGCGCCATCATGTGCAGCAACCGTGCATAACACTGCAAATCACTGCGCATGTCTACATGATCGTCGATGATCCTGCGCAGGTAATCAATGGATGTTTCATAATCGCCGCTGCCAAAAAACAGCGTAGCCATCTTATAATTGAATACCAGTATACGGTGTTTATCGAGATACAATGCTTCTTTCTCCAGCCAGGCTTCCAGCTCTGGTACCAGCAACAGTCCCTCTTTGAAAGTACCCGTCATCAGGTGCCAGTTCAGTTTGGCGCTGTAGATATAGATAAATGAATGCACCCTGAAGATATCGTGTTGGTTGGCCAGCGGAGTAGCCGAGAACTCCTCGAATCGTTTCAATATAACCTGGAATTTTTCAAAATTGCGCAGGTCGAAATGCGCGTTCAGCAGGTTGTGCAGGGCTTTTACATAGTGGCCTGTCTCTATCGGTATCATCAAAGGCTGTTCATCGAACAGATCAAGCCATTTCTGGCTATACCGGTAATACATGATGAAGTCCTGCCGCACAAAAGCATACCAGCAATAACTCTGGAACAGGTACAAACGCTCATAAAAACCCGTCAGGCTTTGTGCATTCGCCGGCAGGTGTTCCCTGAAATATTGTTTGATACCCTTTTCATCTTCTTCATTCCGCGCATGGCCGTTCCTGATATACCAGGTGTACAATTGCAACGCCAGGTTCGACAATTGTGTAATCACCATCCTTTTCTCATTCACCTCATTGGCCTGTACAATCAGTTCCTCGGTTTTTTCTACCATGCTGCGCGTGATGTACAGCGTTTCGATCTTTTTCTCCAGGGAAATCACCTGTATCAAAAAGCTTTCCTGGTTATAGGTATGGGCCATCCCTTTCACCTTATCGAGTATTTTCAGGCTCTGGTGATACAATCCTTTGTTATAAAGAATGCGGGCATGATCCAACTGCTCATGCAACTGCATATCGATGCTCTCACTGCTCTTGAGCAGGCGCAGGCTGGCCAGTAATTGCTTATAGAGGTGGGTTTTGAGGTTGGCCAACTGTGGTTTTCCCACGTTGGTGAGCTTTTTGAGCAATATTTTATCGTCGTATTCAGCCAGTTTATCCATCGCATCGAATAACTGGATGATTTTCAGGTCTTCTTTGGCTGAACTTCGCTTGATATAGAGCTTAAAATTGCGCTTTTCCGACTTCTGGAGGGACTTTATCAACTGGAACAATGGGTCGGAAATACGGTTGGGCATCATATTCATTTTAACCAAAAACGCAATGCTGACAAGGGTTTCAGTGAATGAAACCGCTTTTCAGCATAATAAAACCTTAGTAAACTTGTTTTTCTTAATGTCTCAAACCGATCTACATTTGTGTCAGATTGGTTCGAGAGACAGGAAGTAAGGCAAGCAATCGTTAGAAGAGGCTAACAATCGAAGATACACTGCAACCGTTGCAGTTCAAAATATTAAGCGGTAGATAATAACGCCAACCGCAGCAAGAGTTTTCGTATGGCAAGCAATCGTAGAGGTCGTTCCGTTTCCACGGAGGGACCTTTTTTGTTGGCGCCAAGGTAAGGAAGATTTTAATTAAAATAACATTTCCTTAATATTTTTTTCAGCGAATCTTTTCCCTGGCCCATTTGAGCGCCAACGACAACTGCTCTTCCCGGGTGAGGTTGCTGTTATCTAGCACAATGGCGTCTTCTGCTTTTCTAAGGGGACTGAACTCCCGGTTACTATCAATATAATCACGCATTTCCAGGTTGTTTTTCACCTCTTCAATGGTGATATTGGGATTTTTGGCAAATAATTCCTTGAACCGTCTTTCCACCCTCACAGCCGGATCGGCCGTAACGAATATTTTTAATTCGGCATGCGGGAATACCGTGGTGCCGATATCCCTCCCATCCATGACGATCCCTTTTTTCTTTCCCATTTGCTGTTGCTGCGCAACGGCAAATTCCCTTACTGCTTTCAGCGCAGATACGGCGCTTACATTTTCACTCACCAGCATATCCCGTATCAATGCTTCCACATTCTCATCATTCAAATACATATCGCTGTTGCCGGTAATGGGATTGTAACGAAAATCCAGGCTCACTTTACCCAGGGCTTTCACCGCTTCTGTTTCATTCTGCCAGTCGATATGCTGCCGCAGGAAATACAAAGTGATGGCGCGGTACATGGCTCCGCTATCGATAAAAACATAGTTGAGCTCATTCGCCAGCTGGCGTGCCAGGGTACTCTTGCCACAGGATGAAAAACCGTCGAGCGTGATGATGATCTTCTTCATAAACGGCCTTTTCTTTTTTGCATCTCGGCGGCAACGGCTTTTGCATCAGCATCTTGTTCATTCAATCGCTCCATGATCTGCTCATAGCTGCGCCGGTCGCGGTTCTGGCTCAACTTGAATACATGCTCCAGTGCATCTACTTTTATCTCAAAAGCAACAATGGCTTTGGCCATGCGTTCAACATATTCGGGCGATAATTCCTTGTATTGAGCAGGTGATTGCGCATCCTGTTCAAAAAGTGTGGTGGTTTCTTCCAGCACCTGCAATAACTGTTCATGATCCAGGAAAGCAAGTGTTCCCCGCGCATGCACTGTCATGTAGTTCCAGGTAGAAGCCTGCTGCGGATTTTTGTACCAGCTGGCGCTCACATAGGTATGCGGACCGGTAAACAGCACCAGTGCCTGTTGGGTGGTCTCAAATGCTTTGCAATGATCGGTCTGTCGCATCATGTGCGCCTGCAGGTAAAGTACCCCTTCTTTCTCTTTGATGAGGAAGGGCAACTGGGTGGCAACCGGCTGTCCGCCTGCATCAACCCCGATCAGCATGGCAAAAGGATGCTGCTTCATGAAATCGATCACAACAGCCTGGTCTTTCTCTTTGTAATGCGGTAAATGGTACATGCAGTGAAGTTACGCAACTACATCGATCGGTTTGGTTTTGGGTATATTGGCATTGCGAATGGCGATATTTCTTACGGCCGAAGCAGTAAAATCGCGGAATGCCTGCTGGCTGATGGCATCGGTTCCCAGCATGGCCGGAACGCCCTCGTCGCCGCCTTCGCGGATGCTTTGCACCAATGGTACCTGGCCCAGAAACGGCAGGTCGTACTCATCGGCCAATCGCTTGCCGCCTTCTTTACCAAACAGGTAATATTTGTTGTTGGGCAATTCTGCTGGAGTGAAATAAGCCATATTTTCCACCAGTCCAATGATCGGCACTTTGATCTGCGCTTGTCCGAACATGGCAATTCCTTTTTTAGCATCCGCCACCGCTACATTTTGCGGCGTGGTAACGATCACCACTCCTGTTACCGGAACGGTCTGCATCAATGTAAGGTGTATATCGCCGGTGCCGGGAGGCATGTCGATCACCAGGTAATCCAGTTCACCCCAATCCACATCGGTTACAAACTGGCGTATGGCGCTGCTGGCCATAGGGCCGCGCCATACCACTGCGTTCTTTTCGTCTACCAGTAACCCGATACTCATCAAACGGATACCATATTTCTCCAAAGGAACGATCATCCCTTTTCCATTCACATCTTTCATCATCGGCCTTTCGCCACGCACGCCAAACATGATGGGAACGCTGGGGCCATAAATATCTGCATCCATCAATCCAACACTGGCGCCTCCTTCAGATAAAGCCAGTGCGAGGTTGGCAGCGACCGTACTTTTACCCACACCGCCTTTACCGCTCACTACTGCAATGACATTCTTAACACCTGCCAGCAATTGCTGATCGCCTTTCCTGGAGGAAGATGTATTGGCAATAAAGTTTATTTTAACGGAAGCCGATGGATTCACCAGTAATTTGATGGCATTTTCACTGGCAGTACGCATCATATCTTTCATCGGACAAGCAGGCGTGGTAAGCACGATGGTAAAGCTCACATCGTTACCAGATATATGAATATCCTTTACCATATTGAGTGTTACCAGGTCTTTCCCCAGGTCCGGCTCCTGCACATTACTCAAGGCCTTCAAAATTGCTTCTTCGGTCATCACGCAAGTTTTTGTTAAAAAAGAAAATCGGCACGCAAAGTTAACCCCTTGCAA
>Ga0114932_10001221_pt1 | contig 29613 bp, 23 predicted proteins | sample 2SBtaG_2_FD_87286 | JGI IMG/M metagenome (GOLD analysis project Ga0114932, IMG submission 87286) | Deep subsurface microbial communities from Kolumbo volcano to uncover new lineages of life (NeLLi) - 2SBTROV12_ACTIVE470 metaG | ecosystem: Environmental > Aquatic > Marine > Volcanic ...
CAGCTCGAACAGACGCGGTGCTTCGAAGCTGGGCGATTGAAGTGGCAACGCGAGGCAGGATCGGAATCCCCCGACGCGGTCGTCATGACCTGCGCGCCTGCGACCAACCGATAGAGCTGTCTGAACAGCCGCCCCCAGGGATCCCCCTTGATCGAGGCGCCGTCTGCCAAGACAAAACCCCAGATCATGAGCCGATCCATCGCAGTGAAGGAAAAACGAGGTGCCCTCCGGTTTGACCCCGGTTGGCCCGCTCAAGCCGGGCTAAGGCTTGGCCGACGGGCTCCGTCTTCTCTTCGTGCGCCGCGGCGCTGGCACGTCGAACAGCTCGGACTCCTTGAGCCGCTGGTACCGGTCGAAATCGGGCTGGGCGAGAAAATACAACGGTCGGTAGCCGACGCCGCCGCGGAAGATGAAGTCAAAACGCATGGCCCGCCACGCGAAGAAGCGGACCTCGCGGATCAGCCCGATGCCGTGACCCCGTACCAGGACGAAGGCGGGCGGCCCTTCGGACACGGCGCGTGTAAGCAGCTTCCCTGGCGCGGTCAAACCCGTGCGCACACGGCGATCATTGGTGTCGAAGTCGTGGGCCGGGATGGCTAAACCGCTGCGAAATGCGAGCGTCGGGACCACCGCGCTATCACCCCAGATCCGCCCGGATTTGGGTGGCCGTGACTTCACCATGTCCACCAGCGCCGCGATCCGCTGATTGGCGATTGCCTTGCCACGGCGTCGGGCGAGCCCCGAGATGACGTGCGGAACCGTCGTGGCGATGAGGAAGACGGTGACGATAGCGGGCCCGAGCCACTTGCGCTTGTTGTTGGCGGCCATCGTCTGCACGAGGTTGCCCGCGCCGACACCGCCCGCCGCGCCAAGCATGATCACCGGGATGACCAGCGCCGAAGTGCGGCTGAGCGGCAGCAGGATTGTCAAGGTCGTGATGAACGCCACCACCGCGAGCGCTCGCCCGAAGCCGTCTTTGTCCAACGCGGACGCCAGCGCCAGGGCGATGAGCGCCGACTCCAGCCGCAGGAGCCGCCAGAGCTGTGCCGCCGGGATGGCATTGCGGGTCCCGGGAGCCGGCATCAGCGCATAGCTCACGGTCTGGTCGAATAGCCCCGTGCCGCACCACAACCAAAGCGCCGCAAGACCGACGGCGAGCACGGCCAAACCCTGGATGAGCCGTGACAGACCGCCTCGCGGCGACAACCCACCATCGCGCAACGCGAGCCCGACCAACGCGATCGCGCCGATACTGGCGTGCATGTCGTACATCAGCGCGAAGGACCACAACACACCGGCGACGCGCCATCGCGACCGCAAGCCGCTCCAAACCGCGATGGCAACAAGCGATGAACCGACCCAATGGCCGCCCTGGTAGGCGCCAAGTCGCAGGGCCAGCGATGAGCAAAGCACGAGCAGCACAGCGACGAGAGCCGCCCAATCCGGGGCGCGGAGCCGCGCGATCAACCCGGCAGAGACGCCGGCCACAACCGTGGCGATGACCGGTACCAGCTTCGTTGCCGCGACGGGCAGCCCGAGCGCCAGCATCGAGCCGATGAGCAGGGCCGGACCGGGTGCTGTGCCGTAGAAGAAGTCGCGATGGGGCACGAGCCCTGCGGAGACGAGGCGCGCGGCGTAGTAGTGAAAGCCGTCGTCGCCAACGTCGACAAACAAGCGCGTGGACTGCAGCCAAATGAAGAAGAGCGCGAGCGCGGCGGTCCCGAGCTCGAATGACCCGAGCTGGATGCCGCCGATCTTAAACCAATCATGCCGCGGCGCGGTTGCCCTGCTCGCTCCGGTTTCGGCGGTCCTATCAGCCACGTCGGGGCAGACGATGAACTATTTCTTTTTCCGCGTGACGGCGCTGCGTCCTTTCTTGACCGAGCCGTCGATGGCGTTGTTGAACTTGGCCGCGGCCTTGCTCTTGACCCGCGCCTGGGCGCTCATGAGCTTGCCGCGAGCGCGCGATTCGATGGTCTGTTGACGCTGCTTGATGAGCTGCACGAAGAAGTTGAGGATGGCGTCGATGATGTTCATGGTCTGTCGTCCGTCTTTTGCGAGCCACAGCATGCCACTTGCGGCGCCGCCTCGTCGAGCATGGTTGCTGCTGGCGGCATTGACGCTGGTTGCTGCGTGTGGCGAGGACACGTCGAGCGGGACAGACGTGGCCGTGGTCGCCGCGGACGCGCACTGCGAATGCTGCGTTCCCGATGACGTTGGGCCGCCAACCGCGGGCTGGGACTGCGACATCAAGCACGTGGCGCTCGCGTTTGATGTCGGTAAACGGACGGCAAAGGGCGTCTATGAGCTCGGCGCTGGCTGCGATTTGGGCATCACACTGTCGGTCGGCAACCTGGAAGTGAACGTCGAGGAGTCCGGCTCCGGTGCGCCAATGCTGCGATGGCACAAGGGCAATCGGCTCGATGTCGCCTGGGCCAAGGCCGCCACCAGCTGCATCGATTCGCGCTTGACGCTCACCTGGAAATACCAGCCGACCGTCACGTTCAACGGCTTTATGGAATCCGGCTCGACCGTCCTGTGGCCCGACTACTGCGGCAACCTCTACCCGTGCCATCCGTCGATGAAGGACGGCATTCGGTACACGGTCAAGGTCACGGGCGCCGGCGCGGGTCGCATCGCCGTGCACGCCGATAAGGTCGAAAAAGACGCCCCCGCCTACATGCCGGCCATCGCGGTGGGCGATTACAGCTGGCACAAGCTCGGCACCACGAACGGCGGCACCGAGGTCGGCTACTGGACGCTGCCCGACACCGCGGAAAACGCCAAGAAGGGCACAGTTCACCTGCTCAAGCACGTGCAGTGGCTCGAAGACACGCTGGGGCCCTACCCCTTCGGCAAGAAGACCGGTCCGGTCGCCGTCGACTGGGGGTTGCAGTCCGGGGGGCTCGAAAACCACCCGTTCTGGCACGTGAGCAAGCTCGGAATGCACAGCGATCACATCCATGCCCACGAAGCCAGCCATGCCTGGTTCGGGGCCGGCATCCGGCTGGCCTGCTGGGAGGATCTCGCGATGTCCGAGGGCACCGCCGACTATCTCGCGGCCCGGGCGATCGAAGAGGTGCAAGGCAAGAAAGCCGCCGAGCCGGTCTGGAAGGCGTACCAGGCGTATGTCGACACCAAGATCAAGCAGAACGCGGACATGGTCGTGTGGCCCGACGGCTGCGGCAAGATCGACATCCGGACCTCGCTGAAAGGCCAACTCGTCTACAAGAAGGGGGCGCTCTTGTGGCGCGCTGTGGCCGATGAGGTCGGCGCGGACAAGCTCGAGGCGGCGATGGGCGTGTTCTTCAAGGCCAATGTGCACAAGGCGGCCAAGCTCACCGACTTGCTCGCGACGGTGAAGGCCCAGACCGGGTTCGACCCGATGCCTCTCGCGCAGAAATTCCTGCGGCAGACTGGCTATTCCGGCTCATAGGCTGCGCATCTCAAAACCTTCGACGATGGGGTTTGCCGGGTCGCCGAGGTGTCGCGAAAGCGCCGCCAGCCAGTCCGATTCCAGCGCTCCCGGTGTCGCGATGTGGCGCGCGAGGAAGCGTCCGAATGGACCGCCAACGATCCGTTGTGTTCGCAGCGTGACGACGCTGGAAGAGCCGTCGCGGACCACGGAAACCGACCACGTCCCTGCGCTGTCGCCGTTGTGGGTCATCGCGTCGTCAAACCCGTCGTCCCGGCGCATGCGCTCGATCTCGAAGGTCCCGCGGTGGCCCGAAACGACGAAGCTCGACTCCCCGCGGATCGCGGATGCGGTCACGCCGGGTTGCCAGGTCGGAAGGCGCGCGATTTCGTTGCACGCGGTCAGCACGCGCTCGGGTTTGCCGGCGATCCGCACGGTCGCCACGCACGAGCATCCGTTGGGCAGCAGCGACCCGACGACCAGCACAACTGTGATGGCGACAACGATGGCTGCGACGGCCGCGAAGAGGAGGATCATGAAACACCAGCGGCATTTGCGCCGCCTGCTCTTTACACCAACAGGGCGCCCGTCGATAAGGACGCCGTGATCCGATTTCGCTCCACCGTCGTCGCCGCGCTTGTGGTCGGGTGGTCGGCAAGCGCCGCCGCCGAATCCCCCGTGGGTGAACCGCCCGTGGCCGTCGCCCGACCCGCTGACGAGCCACTGAAGATCGACGGCGTCCTCGACGACGCTGCGTGGACCAGAGCGTCCAAGAACCGCGGCTTCATCGAGCGCAAACCCGTGCTTCGCGGCAAACCTCCCGTCGACACGTGGTTCGCGGTGCTCTTCGACCGGCGGGCGCTCTATATCGGCGTCTGGTGCGGCGACGACAGCAAGGACATCCGCGCCCGCACGACGACCCGCGATAGCTTCCAGGTGTTCGCCGACGACGCGCTCAGCGTAAAGCTCGACCCGACCCACGACCATCGCACCACGGTCGGCCTTGTCATCAACCCGGCTGGCGGGCGGCTCGACTACCGCGGGGTCAACGAAAAGGACTTCCGGCGCGAGTTCGACACCATCTGGAAGGGCAAGGCCAAGATCGTCAAAGGCGGCTGGTCGGCTGAATTCGCGATCCCGTGGACCTCGCTGGGCATCGATCCCAAGCAGCCACCCAAGCGCATCGGCCTCAACTTCAGCCGCGACCATCCGCGCCGCAACGCGACGTACGACTGGGCGTTGATGCCGCCGCCGTACCGCCCGGTATCGGCCAGCCTTTACGGTCACCTCGACGGTCTGGACAAGCTGGCCACCCTGCCCGATGAGGCGACCGGGACATCGCCCGCCGCGGAAGCTGCCGCCAGGTCCGCCACCCGCGGCTCCAAGTGGGCCGTCATTCCGTATCTACTCGGTGGATTTCGCGACGAAGGCAGCGGTTTCGACCTCGAATACAACGCCGGCATCGACGTGATCGCGCCGCTGGGCGACTGGCGCGCACGGCTGACGGTGAACACGGACTTCGCGCAGGTCGACGTCGACGACCAGGTGCTCAACCTCACACGCTTTGGCTTGTTCATGCCCGAAAAGCGCGAGTTCTTCGTGCGCGATGTCGATCTCTTCTCGTTTGGGCGCTCCGGCTCGGCACAGGGTTTCTACAGCCGCAAGATCGGCCTCGACGCCAGCTGGAACCGCGTGCCGATCCTCGCGGGCACCAAGGTTGTCGGCCACTCGGGCCCCACGCAGCACGGCCTCATCGCGATGGCCACCGGTCGGCCCGGCGATCTGCGCGCCATCCAAGGCGTCTATCGGCCGCTGTATCGCTTCGAATCCGGATCCACGATCGGCGGCCTGATCACCGGTCAAGTGCCGGCCAACAGCGACGGCAGCGGGATGGAATCAACCAACGCGACGGTCGGCGTCGATGCAACCCTGCGCGGTCGCGAAAACCCGTTGCTGGTCGAAGCCTTTGCGATCGGCAGCAGCGACCAGGGCAAGAAGGGCTATGTCGGCGCGCTCGATGCGACCTGGCGCGGCCTCTTGCTGCGTCCCCGGCTCGGCCTCGCCACGTATTCGCGCGACTTCCAGAGCGATCTCGGCTTCTTTTTGCGCACAGCAATCCACCAGGGGGCGGCCGGCTTGGCCTATGAGCCGCGCTTCAAAGGCGATCTCGAGAAGCTCACCTTCGACAACTCGGTCAGCACGATCCTCGATTTCAGCGGCAAGGTGCTCGACACGGTCGCCGCGAACAGCACAACGCTCACCTGGAAGTCGGGCTACTGGATCGGCGTGCACGGCGACTATTCGGCGATCACGGCGCAGTCCGACTTCGACCTCGGCGACGGTACGACCGTTCCTGCCGGCGAATACACCAACGCGCGCGCCGGTCTCGCAGTGGGCACGCCCGGCGTCCAGAACATCGCGTTCAGCATGACCTTGCGCGGCCGGCAGTTCTTCGGCGGCACGATGCTGCAAGCCACGCCGAGCTTGACGGTGCGACCCGGCGGCCTGCTCCGCTTCGAGGTCTACGCCAACCTCCAGAAGGTCACGATCGACAACCTCAACGCCGACTTCACATCCGTCCTCGTCAACGGTCGCGCGGCGATTGGCTTCTCGCCCGAGCTCAACCTCGACCTGTACGCCGGCTGGAACCGCATCCGTGACGCGATCCCCGTGCAGGCGCGCCTGCGCTGGACCTGGCGCCGGGCCTCCGATCTCTTCGTCGTCTACCAGGCCAACCTCGACGACCATGACTTCGGCGTTGGCTTCCAGTCCCTGCTGGCCAAGATCACGTTCCGCTACCCGTAATCAGCCGCCAAAAATGGACGGATGGCGCCGCGGTCGTAGCTTGACGCTGTGGCCTTCGACCTCGCCATCGCCGCGGTGCTCCTGCTCTACACCGTCATTGGTTGGCGCAAGGGGCTGTTGTCCCAGGCTGTCGGTCTATGTGCCATCGTCGCTGCCTGGCTCGCCGCCCCCTGGATCGCGCCCCTGATCGCCCGCACCCTCTTCGCCGCGGCGCCGGCCGGCCAGCTCGAAACCGAAGTCGCCAGCATGTTGATCGCGGCGTTGCTCGTGGTCGTCGCGGTCTATGCGTTCGTGCGCCTCATCCCCGAAGCCCTTGTCGCCGCCAGCGACGGTCTCAAGCAGCTGAACCGCGGCGCTGGTGCGGTGTTTGGCGGAATCCGTGGGGTCGCCACCGTCTATTTCCTCTTGTGTGCGCTCGCGTGGCTCGAACCGGGGGTTGGCCGCCGCATCCCACGGTCGCGCGAAGCCCTCCAGCAGAGCAACGTGATGGACGTCGTGCGACGCAACAACATGCTGTTGTTGATGAACTTCAGGTCGCTGGACCTGCTGCGAAAGGACGTTTTGGTCGACGCCGATGGCAAGCGCGCCACCAAGCACGCACGCGCCGTTGCGAGGGGTGTCGTCCGAGCGACCAAGCGCAATCATCCGTCATCATATTGAGGCAGTGCGTCACCGGGACTTTACGCCGCGCCGCCGCGGATGTATGGAACCGACCGCTTCATCCGCAAGGGACTGCACGTGCATTCAACCGGCAGCTACGAAGAGATCACGTTCAACCGTGACTCCGACGCGATCATCATCCCCGACGGGTTTAAGATCATGGTCCCCCTCGGCACCGAGGGCGTGATCATGCAGGAGCTCGGCGGCAACTACACCGTGCGCGTCGACACCGGCTATCTGGTCCGCATCAACGCCATCGACGCCGACGCAATCGGCAAAGAGGTGGACGCGGCCGTCTTGGGCTTTGACGAAGACGTCGAGCTCGACGAGGAGCGCGTGTTCGACATCCTGCGGACCTGCTACGACCCCGAAATTCCGGTCAACATCGTCGACCTGGGGCTGGTCTACGGCTGCGAAGTCAACGATTTGCCCGACAGCGACGGTACGCGCATCGACGTGCGCATGACGTTGACCGCGCCCGGTTGCGGGATGGGCCAGGTGCTCAAGGACGATGTCGAAGCCAAGCTCGGCCGTCTGCCCGGCGTCGAGCTCGCGCAGGTCGAAATGGTCTTCGATCCGCCGTGGTCGATGGACAAGATGAGCGAATCGGCGCGTCTTGAGCTGGGTTTCGAGTAGCGGCCGGCGCGGTCCGCGCGAGCCAACTGGCGGCGAAGCCGCTGCGACCGACCTTCAACAAGTCTCTACCAGGAGCATGAACCGCTACCCAGACGGCGCCTGACTTCTTTTCTAAGTACAAACTCACCACCTCAGGCCGCCTCCTTCTGCCGAATATCGACGTCAGTTTCGTTCACCTTGGTCGCCGCAGGCGGTGGATGCTCTAAGTAGAAACTCACCACCTCAGGCCGCCTCCTTCTGCCGAATATCGACGTCAGTTTCGTTCACCTTGGTCGCCGCAGGCGGTGGATGCTCTCCACTCGCCAACGCGAGGGGAGCTGCCCGAAGGGCAGAGGGGTGCAGAATAGTCTGCCGCCGAAGGCGTCCATTTCGGGCGGATTGTGCGCATTCAGGGACACGCCCTAAGCTTCGGCGGTGAACGTCTCGGAGACGCGGCCGCGCGGCGCGTTGGCGCTGTCATCGTCGCTGTCGTGCTCGCCCACACCCATGAGGTGGTCGTCGACGAAGTGCACTCCGCTGACCTGACGATTCCGCGAACTCGAGAGCCGTTTGTTGCCCATCAGCGGCATCGCCCGTCCGGCGCCGGTGGTGGTCACGTAGTCTCGGTTTTCGTCGGTAATCAGGATCATCGGTCCCCCAGTTGCGCGCTCCGTCAAGCGGGTCAGTGCGGAGCGAGGCCGCGGGTTGTGGCCCACCTAAACGCGGTTGTCAACGGCATTTTTGCATTTGTGCAATGACGCACTGCGGCATTGTGGCACGGAAGATGGCCGCCCTCGTCGACATCCCGCGCCAAGCGCTCCACATCGCCCGCGTTTCTCATGACGCAAGCGCGCTGCTACTCTCGCGAGGCCCGAAGCCTTTGGAGTCCCCGTGCGAGGAAGGTTCGTCCCCGAACAGATCGTTGACCGGCTGCTCGCCATGAACGTTTTCGCGGGTATCAACCGCGCGGCGCGCGACCGGCTGATCGAGAGCATCTTCTACGCGCGCATCCCCGAAGGCACCGAGTTTATCAAGCAAGGCGCACCGGCCGAGGCGTGCTATTTCCTGCTCGACGGGGAGATCGCGGTCAAGAACGGCAGCGACCTGCTCGCGCTGATGAAGGGCCCGACGCTCATTGGTCTGCTCGCCCTCATCGACCAACAGGAGCGCTCGGCGTCCGTCGCGACCTTTGTCGACAGCGACGTCGTCATGATTCCCAAGGAGGCGTTCGACGAGCTGATGGAGCGCTCGACCGTCTTCGCCCACAACGTGATTCGCCACCTGACGCAGAAGGTGCGGGCGCTTCACCGGGCCGACGCCACCGCGCGCACCCACTTCGACGACCATTTCGATTCGCCCTATGCGCGCCTCTTGCAGGGGCCGTACACGTTCAACAACGCGCACATGTACGCGCTGGTTGTGCAGACCACCAAAGAGCGTCTGCGCGACGTCTGCCCGCCCGACGTGCTCCCCCTGCCTGGCGTCAAAGGCCGCTACCTGTTGACGTTCAACCGCTTCCCCGAGGTCGTGTCCAAGCACCCGAGCGCCGAGGGGCGCGTGTTCTCCTACTCCGAATGCACGCCGTTTGTGCCCGTGCTCGGACCCGGCAGACGCCCCGCGGTGTTCTCGCCCGAGCTCTATCTCGACAACTTCATGGCGCTGGCGCTCGGCCGCGAGATGTACGGCTTCCCCAAGCGCTACGGCAAAGTTGACATCTGCGACAGGTACATCGACCTCGCTGTCGACAACAAGATGCGCCTGCGTGCGACGTGGGATGGCTCTACGCCGGTCGAGGCGCCCGTTCTGCTGGCCTCGCTGACCCGGGATCTCTTCGATTCGCCGATGGCGGCCAAGCTCAAACCCATGGTCGCCGGCATCTGGGACACCGCCAACCAGCCCACCGTGCGCAGATTCTGGCCCGCCATTCCGGTGCTCTTGCACAACATGGTGCCCGACGCGTTCGAGCGTTCCGGGGATCGCATGCGCATCGACGAAGTCGTCGAAGTGCCGTTTTGTCTGCACGAGGTCGGCGGTTTCCGGCGCCTCGACAACTGCGCCGGACGCGGCTTCAGCGATTGGGCCCTGGCTGGCGAAGTCGTGTCGGGTTATCGGCTCGACATCTCGATGACATTCGGTCGCGCGCGGCGCCCTCACGACTATCACCGGCCGCCCGCCGGCCCCCGCGAGTCGCTTCGTCACGCGCTCTCGCCGTGGATCAATTCCATCACTGATATGCTCACAACGTATTGAAACATTATCTGAATGTGAGTTGTCCGTTCCGATTCGAGGAGCCTTCCATGCGCCCTGCGCCCGCCGCCGCCACTTTCTCAGCAACCCTGGTCGCCGCCGCCCTGCTCATCGCACCCGCGGCCGCCTTCGCCGGCGGAAAAACGGTCGGTGGCGCACGGTTCCCCGGCGCGACGTCGCCGGGCGCCAAGTCGTTGCGGCTCGTCGGCGCCGGCTTGCGCACCAAGTGGATGGTCAAGGTGTACGGCATGGGCGTGTACCAGGCGACGCCAAAGCGGAGCGCCCGTCACCTGATCAGGGCCAACGAAGAAAAATTCATCTGGGTCAAGATGCTGCGCACCATCGCTGGCGGGAAGATGCGGTCGGCGATCGATGATGGCCTCGAAGAGAACGTCTCAGGCGCCGTGCGTGCCCGGATCAAGGGCAACATCAGCAAGCTCAAGCGCTCCTTCCCTTCGTCGATCCCCAAGGGCGCCAACATCGGCTTCTGGTACCGGCCCGGCCGCGGCACAGTGGTCCGTTTCGGCCAGGTCAACAAGGTGACGATGGCGGGCAAGGAGACGATGTCGGCGCTGTGGTCGATCTGGTTTGGCAAAGAGCCCGCGGACGGCGACCTGAAGGACGAAGTGCTGGGCAAATAGGCGCGAACGCAGTCAGTCGCCTTTCTCGCAGATCCCTACACACGTGTGGACGAGCTGGCCATCGGGCCGCAAGAACGCGTCCATCTGCGTGATCATCGCGTCGACCTTGCGCATCCCTTCATGAACCTCGTTGTCATCGGTCGGCGGGATCGCCTCGACGGCGGGTTCGGGCACCTGGAAATCGACCTCGACGTACATCGACGTGTGCTTGCTCTTGTCGAACGCCGGCAGGTTCCAGACCTTTCGTTTCGTCGGCAGATCCATACCCATGCCGAGCGCGCGGGCGTGTAGCTGCGCCGACAGACTTGGCACGCTCGCGTCGCCGATCCCCACCTGGATGAGCATTGGCCTCGTGACCGTGTTGGTCTCCTTGGTGCCGGCGATGGTGCGGCGCGCCCAAAACAACGGCTCGATTCGGGCCAGCGGACCCTGCAGGAGCATCAGCGCCTTGAGCGAGTCGAGCCGATGGTTCATGCGGATGTCGACGATGTGCAGCAGCGGACCAAACGGCTGGCTGCGCGGCATGATCATCCCGAAATTGGCGCCGCCCACCGCGAATACACCGCGGCTGATGTAGCGATTCAGGCCGACGAACGTGGCGCCCAGGATGTGGCCCAGGCTCGCCCCGTAGTAGTACAGCTCCGGCTTCTTGGGCGCCTTGATCGCCGGCCCATTGGCCTCGGACGCCAGCAGCTCGCTCAAGCGCCCCTTCTGGGCGAGAACCGACAGCACGGACGCGTTGATCATGGCCTGTTGGACGCGATCAACCAGCCGCCCGGCGCCGCCCATGTTGACCGCGAGGTCCGCCGCCACCGACCCGCGATCCGCCTGGGCAAGCCCCCACCAATCCACGCCGATTCCGATGGCGCCGAGCTTCTCGAACATCGGCGCGTAGGTGCCGCCCTGCACTTCCTTGCGCGATGAAAAGAAGCCGTGGCCAGCGATGATGACGCGCGGCGGGGCGATGGTGCCAAACGCGGTCTTGGGCACGTAGGCGGCAAACGGTACGGGATGGCTGACGCCGGTGAGCTTGGGTCTGCCCGCCGCGTCGCGCTGAATCACGCCGCCCTGCTCGATCTTGTCGATGAAGAGCGGCACCTCGATCGTGCCGTCGATGCGCCACGGCCCGGCGTCCTTGGGACCGGTTGAGACGCTGGTGATGGCGATCTTGGGCTTGCTGGGCGCCGCGACGACGGCGGGAATCACCTGGCTGTACATCGCCTCGAGATCCCCGCGGACCGAGGCGTCGAAGGCGGTGGTGAAGTCCCAGGCGAGCTGCGCCTCGTCCCTTGGCAATTGCGCCTTTTTGAGCGCGGGCCAGACCCACGCGTCGTAGTAGCGTCGCAGGCGGTCATCGACACCCGGTGCGCTGCCGCCATCGCGAATCGCGGCGTAACCGAGCGGCGCCTGCACCAGCGATCCGTCGCCAAGTTTGACCCCGCGCAGGGCGACGACGTACCTGCGACCGGCTTCGAGACGGACAAGCGGCCGAATAACGAGGGCGCGATGGTCGACCTTCTCAGGGCGCGGGTCGATCTCGGCGAAATGAGGCACTGCAGCGCCGGTCGCGGCTTCGAGGAGCACGGTCGGGCCGTTCGCGGTCGCCGTCTTGTCGATGTCGCCGGTGTACGGGATGAACTGGGCAGGATCGACCCCGCCGGGGATCATCACGGCGATTTGCTGCGCGACCGGAAACCCGGACATGGCGAACAGCGGCCCGAAGTCGACGACTGTCCCATCCACGTCAACCGGCAGCGCCTTGTTCGGCACCTCGACGACACCGCGCCCATCATCGCCGGTCGGTTTGAGGAAGAAGTCGCACGGGTACGGCAACAGGCAATCCCATTCGGGCGCCAGGGGGTTGCAGCCGTCGCCGACTGCTGTCGGGCCGTTCTCGGTCCAGGTGAGCGGGGAAGGTGGCGAATTTTCGGATCCGCAGCCCGCCAGGGACGCAGCAAGAAAAAGCGCCCCAGCGAGTTGAAGGAGCACCCGACTCACAGCGTCTCGTCCTCGTCGATGGCGCTGTCTTTGCCGCCCTTGCTGTCTTTGCTGTCTTTGCTGTCTTTGCTGTCTTTGCTGTCTTTGCCGTCTTTGCCGTCTTCGTCGGGGTCGCCATTCGCGGGCTGCCAGCTGGGCATCGTCGGCCGGCCGCGCCGCATCCCCCCGCCGGTCGTGCGCGGCTGGGTCTCGCGGTGTTTGCGGACCTTGCGCGGCGGCGGACCGCTCGGCTTGGGCACGTTATGTTGCCGCTCGTAGCCCGGCATCATCATCGGTTCGGTTTCGAGCGTGCCGCGCGGTGGCGGATGTAACGGAGCAGGCGGTGGCCGCTTCTTGAGATTGGGCGAAGAGCTGCGCACCGTGATCGGCCGCTCCAGCTCGGAGACCGCCTGGTACACCGCGCTGGGTGACCGCACTGGCCCGCCAACTGTGTTGCCGAACTGTCCCTGCTGGGTGACATCGCCGACGCCGCCGAGCCTGCGTTTCTTGCGGGCCCGATCTCGGCTGCTCGCCACCGTCCCTTCGTCACCCATCTCCACGATCGACTCGAGCAACACCTGCACGTCGCTTGCGGTCGCGGGTCGATGCCACGGCACTTTTTCCAGCATCGACTCGACCAGGTCGTCCAGCGCGGCGGGGACGCGAACACCGGTGGACGAGATGCGCGGCGCCGTCTCAAGGCTCTGTTTGGCGAGCAACTTGATCGCGTTGTCGGCCAGGAACGGCGGGCGTCCGGTCACCAGCTCGAAAAGCATGGCGCCGAGCGCGTAGAGGTCGGTTTGGAAGCAGACCGGGTCGCCCATCGCCTGCTCGGGCGCCATGTAATACGGCGTGCCGAAGATCGTGCCGGTCTGGGTCAGGCGCCCGTCGATGAGCTCCTCGGGGAGCTTGGCGATCGAGAAGTCGAGCAGCTTGATCCAGTCGTTCGCGCCGCGATTCATCATGTAGACGTTGTCGGGCTTGAGGTCGCGGTGGACGATATTGGCGCTATGCACGCACCGGAGCGCCGCTGAGATTTGTGCTCCGATCCGACACGCGCGCAGGGCGGGCATGCGACCGCCGACCACCTCGCGTTCGGCGCCGAGCGTGCGACCGATCAGCTTCTCCATCACGATGAACAGGCGCCCGTCGACCATGCCGACGTCGTGGAACGTGATGATGTGCGGGTGATGCAGCTGGCCAGCGGCTCGAGCCTCGCGCTGTAGACGCTTGGCCGCGATTTCGTCGTTGGACGAATCGTCGCGCAGGATTTTGATGGCCACGTCGCGCTTGAGCATCCGGTCGTGGCCTTCGTAGACGTCGGCCATGCCACCTGAACCCAGGTGACCTACAATCTCGTAGCGGTCCGCGAAGATCGCGCCGATCAGGCGGTTGCCCGCCGCGCTGGTGCGCCGTCTCTTGATGTCCGCCTCCGTGGGCCGGGAGGGTACGTGCAATCCACCTTCCGCGTCGAGCGCGGCGCATGTACTCTGCCGCGATGCTTTGCACACCCTTTCGATACGCCTTTGTCGCCGTCGCGGCGTCGTGTTTGATGGCCGCTGGCTGCGGAACCGACGACGCGGAATCCGACTCTTCCACCGACGCCGCGATCGACGCGGCCGCCGATGCGGGGGGCAGCGCCGACATGCAAACCCAGGACGCTGCGCCCGCCCTGCCCGATATCGGCGCTCCCCGCGCGATCACCTTCTGCAAGGGCGCGACCAAGTCGCTCTATCAGCCGCTCGATGGCGCCGACCTGGGTGGGTTTCCCGACGACTTCTACACGGTCTTTGATGGTTCACGCCCGACCAGGCTGCGCCCGGACCTCACGGCGGACCGAATCAAGTCGCTCGGCGCCTTTCCCGATGGCTTCCAGGCGGTGTTCAAGGACCTCTCCGTGCTTGACGGCTGGGGCACGACCGCCGACCTCTACATGCGCTTTTCGGGCAAGCTGGGGCCGCTGCCTTCGGGTGAAACGGATTCGGTCGCCAGCGACGCCTTGATGCTTGTCCGCCTCGAGGATCCGCCGGTGCGCATTCCCTACGAGGCGACCGTCACAGATGAGGGCGCGACCGTGCTCCTCAGCCCGATGGTGCCCCTGCTGCCCGGTCGAAAACACGCGCTGATCGCGACGAGCAAGCTCCATGACGCGGCGGGGTCGTGCATGTCTCCGGGCGATTCGTTGACCACGTTGCTCGAAGGCCGCGCCAAGGGCGACGCCGCGATCCGTCACACGGCGCGTCTACGTCATGCCTTGGAAACGGCCGGTGTTGCCGCCAAAGACGCCACGGCGGTCCTCGCTTTCACCACGCAAACCATCGCCGAAACCAGCCGCGAGGTCGCCGCTTCGGTCGCCAAACGCACATACAAGTGGGCCGGCCCAGCCGTGTGCAAGAAGGCGTCGAAGGGCTCGCGGCAGTGCGAGCGCCCGTTCATGGCCGTCGACTTCCGCAAGGGCCGCGACATGAGCGCCGACTCGAAGAAGGAGTGGAAGCTGGCCGTCCGGTTTTGGCTGCCGACCACCAAGAAGGGCGCCGACAAACCACGCTCCGTGGTCGTTTTTGGTCACGGCCTGGGCTCGGGTCGCAGCCAGGGCAGCCGCCTCGCCGACTTCGCGTCGCCGCTGGGCGTTGTCACCGTCGCGATCGACTCGATGCGACACGAGGACCACCCGTCCGGCGGCGCCGAAGGCTTGCTGGGGACCGTGTTCAAGTTCTTCGGCATCTCCCCGGCGACGCTGAGCTTTGACTTCCTGTTGCTGCGCGACAATTTCCGCCAGAGCACCTACGACAAGCTGCAGCTGCTCGCGCTGCTGAAGGCGCACCCGGACCTCGACGGCGACGGCAAGACCGACATCGACACCGACCGCATCGGCTACCTCGGGGTGAGCCTTGGCGGCATCATGGGCAGCGAGCTGTTGGCGTTGACCGACGCGATCAAGATCGCGGTGTTGAGCGTCCCCGGCGGCAAAGTTTCGTCGATCATCAGCTCGTCGGAGCAGTTCGGACCGCTGGTCTACGCCTTCAAACCCACCGACACGACCGACGGTGACGTCGACCGCTTCTTCGCGGTCCTCCAGACCCTGCTCGACCGTGGCGATGGCGCCAACTACGCGCCTCACGTGCTCAAGAACCGCTTCCCGATCGGTGGCAAGAAGCCGCCTCACGTCTTGATGCAGATGGCGATCGGCGACGACATCGTGCCCAACGTGGCGACGCGTGCCCTGGCCCGCGCGATGGCAATTCCGCATGTCGGCAAGGTCATTCAGCCCATCGGCATCGTCCCGATCGCGCCCAAGCCACCGTTTGCGGCCAATGTCGGCGGCATCACCGCGGGCCTGTTCCAGTTCGATCGAACGCGCAAGAACAAGGGCGCCGCCGTCAAGAAGTGCACGCACAGCAGCACACCGTCGTCGTTCGAGGCGTTCGAGCAGGACAAGCGCTTTATGATGGCGTGGCAGGCCGGCGGCAAGGCCGAGATCATCGACCCGTACGCGGAGCTGAAGACGCCGCCGTTGTAGTTGGTGCCTGCTCCCGCTCGCACTCCGCTCCCCGGCCCGGCCGAGCTTTTCACAGCACTGGCACGTTCTGTTTGCACAGCGCTATAGTCCCCGGGCTAACCCGTCACAGCTTCTCTCCGTGATGAGAAAGCCGTGCTAATTCACCGTTGATCGCGCCCGCACGTCGTTTCTGACGCGGGCCTGAGCAACCGGGAGCCGTCTTGGCCGCTACCCCTTTGCCGCAACGCATCGCCAAGGACCTCGACGAGCTCGTGCAGGCCCATCGCGCCGGTGACGAGATCACGGGCGGCGCCGACGAGCTCCGGCAGACCTGGAGCGAATACGCGGGGTCAGCGCTCGTCCTCGGCGGCGGACAGGCGATCATCGGCAAGGATGTTGCGCTGCGCGCCTCGCAATCCGTCGGCCAGTGGCTGATGCCCGCGTCGGTGGCCGGACTGCGCCAGCTGCGTCCCGCCGGTTCGCTTGAGCTCGATGAGGTCCTTGCGCTGGTCGGCCAACTCGCTGCGCTGTCGGACGACGCCGATTCGGTCGCGGCGTTTCGCGATTGGCTATGGGCCGATGGATGCGCGGGGTTCGCGGTCGATTTGCAGCCGTCGTTGCTGTTCCGATCCGAGATGCTGTCGCCGGCCGAAGGCGCGCGTCACGCGGTGGACCGCGGTCGCGTCGAGGACGTGAACCGGCGCGCGGTCGGCTTCGCTCGGCGTCGCCAGGCCGGGCAGGACGTGCTCGCTGCCGAGGCAGATCGGCGCCTTTCGAGCTACTTCCAAGCGCTCGGCCAGGGGTCGTTGACGCTGACGCCCGACGTCGGGGCCCAACTGCGGGTCGCGTGTGAAGACGGCGCATTTTGGACCCAGCGGCTCGCCGAATCGATCGCACCTGACGAACGCCTCCGCGCGTTCGCGGCCCCCGCGCTCGCCGCTCGCGTGGTGCTCGATGCCTGGCAAGGCGGCCCGACATTGGACGCGCGGTCGTCGCTCGCGGCGTTGGACGCCCTTTTCCCCGAGGAGGAGGCCGCCGAGCCAGCCGAGGCACCCGCGGAAGGTGACGAAGCCGCTCCGACCGACGAATCCGCCGCCGCCCGCAAGTGGATCGAGGCGCTGCGTCGCAGCGTGTCCGATGAAGCCCTTGGCCGTGCTGTTGGCGCAGGCGTCGCGCTCGATGACGCCACCGTGGCCCGCCTCGGGATCATGATGCGCGACATCGCGGTGCCGTTCTCCGTTGGCGTGGCGACCGGCGTCCTCGAACGCGCGGGCGGAGGCGAGGCTGCCGTCAAACAGGTCGCGGCCGCGCTCAACCAGATCGGACTCCAGCAGCTTTGGTCGCGCGCCGCGCTGTCCGAACTCAGCGAACCCGTCGCGCGCGGCATTGCTCACGTGCTCAAGGTCTGTGACGCTGGCGCCGACCTCTATGCCGACCTCGTCGTCGCCTGCCCGGCCAATGTCGCCGCCTGGATCCTTCGCAACGCGCCGGCACACGTGCGGTCGCGCATCGAAACCCGCCTGCACCAGCTCTTCCGCACACGCGACCCCACCGAAAACACGCCGCTGGTCCAGACGCTCATCTCGACGGGCTCGGCCACCTCGATGCGCGCGCTTGGCGACGTCCTGTTGCAGACCAAGGGCAAGGGGTGGGCCGGTCAAATCGTGCCCGAGCTCTGCGCGGCGATCGTCAAGCACCGGCTCGGCGGCGAGTACCTCGTACCGCTGTTCCGGGACCGGGAAGCCGACACGAAGTTCAGGTTGCTCGTGCTGCGCAGCCTCGAATCCGACGCCGAGCTGGTCGCCGACGCGGTCAAGTTCCGGGTCGGCGAGTTCGTCGAACCCAAGGAAATCCAAGCCCGGATGAAAGCCGTCCGCAAGCGCCTCAAGGGCTGAACGGGCCACGATCATGAGCGAAGAAAAGACCGCACCTGTCGATGATGCTGAGGCCCCTGGAGCCCAAGCCCATGACTCCGAAGCCCATGACGCCGAAACAACGCCGCCTGCGCCGCCCACGTACTCAGCCGCCGTGGGCGCTCTCGGCCACCTGATCGCCGCCATCGGCCAACGTGGCGACCCGCGTGCGTGCGGAGTTGAGGCCGAACAAGTCGTCGCGTCGTTCGACGAGGCCGGCGTCCCCTTCAAGCTGCAGGTCGTGTCGCCTGCGGTCTTTTGCGGCGGCAAGCTCGTCGTCGTCTCCGCTGAAGATATGGCAGCGGTGCGCCAGATGCTCGCCGCGTTGGACGTCGCCAATGTCGGCGTGCTCGAGGCGAACGTGGCACCGCAGCGCGACGAGTGGTTGATCTTCGGCGCCGCGATCGTCGCTGCGGCCCGCGGGGATTCGTCACGGCTTGGGGCTGCTGTCGGCGGTTCGTTGCAGTTTGGGCGACATCCCGCCGCGCGACAGGGCGGCGATCCGAAGCAGTTCGACCCCGAAGTCTTCGCTACGGCGCGCATCGATTCGGTGCGCAAATCCGTCGAGCAGCTCGCCGAAGCCCAGGAATGGAACCTCGCGACCGCACGCGACACGATCCAAGCGCTGGAGCGCTGCCACAACGCCAACGCGGCCGCCACGCTGCGCGCGCTGGAGGTCGGTCCAAACCCGTGGTCGCCCGCCGCGAGCGCCATTTCGATCGCGCTGCACCTGCTCCGGACCCTGCAGCTGCTCGGCGTGTCGGTCGGTGTGCGCCGCGCGGTTGCCCACGCTGGTCTGGCCCTCGGCTGCAGCGGGTTGGCAGCAGGTGGTCGACCTCTCGACCACGCCGGCAAGGCCGCCTGGACCGCCATCCAGGCCTGGCTCGCGCAATCCGACGGCGCTCGAGCGACCTCTCATGACCTGCGGATGATCGGCGTGATCGCGGCGTTCGCGCCCGACGATATCGACGTTGAGAGCCTGGCCGGTCCTTTCCCGTTGATCCGCATCCTCTACGAGATGGAGCGCGTTCGTGTCCGCGCCGATGCAGGCCGCCATCCGTCGCTGACCGACCTGCTCGGCCACGCGCACGAGGGCCGGGACGAGGGCTTGGACATGCGCTGGGTCGCCGCCCTGGTGCGTTCGGTCGGCGGCCTCGGGGTCGGGACGACGGTCCGTTTGCCCGACGGCACGGTCGGTGTCGCGGTCGATCGCGGGCGCACAGGCGATCCGCTCATGCCCCTCGTTATGCACGGGCGCGGATTTGCCCAACCCGACGCGCGCGTCACGCCGATCGCGTCCACATGACCTGCGACGGTCTGCCAACACACGTTCACGCACAGCGCGACATCCCATGAACACGGCCCATCACAAGCCAACCACCTAAACCCCAACCTATCTGCGTGCACCATTCGCACCGATAGACCTGCCGAGGCGACCATGAAGATCTGGAGCAAGAGCATCACCGATGGCGAGCGCATCCCCGCGCGTTTTGCGATGGGCAAACACGACCCCGAGACGCACGCGACGTTCAGCGACAATGTCTCGCCCCACCTGGCCTGGGGTGAGCTCCCCGACGGCACCAAGTCGCTCGCGGTTACGTGCATCGACGTCGACGTCCCCAGCGTCGGTGATGACGTCAACCAGGAGGGCAAGTCGGTGCCCCATGACCTGCCACGCGTCGACTTCTTCCACTGGGCGATGGTCGATCTCGACGCTGGCCTGGGCTCGGTCGCCGAAGGCGCGTTCTGCTCGGGTGTCACGGTCGGCGGCAAAGCTGGCCCGGTCGGCCCCCTCGGCACGCGCCACGGCAAGAACGACTACACCGGCTGGTTTGCGGGCGACGAAACGATGGGCGGTGACTACTACGGCTACGACGGCCCGTTCCCGCCCTGGAACGACACGCGCTTGCACCACTACCACTTCACCGTGTATGCGCTGGACGTCGATCGCGCCGATCTCGGCGACGCTCCGTCCGGGGCCGACATCAAGGCGGCGATCGAAGGCCACGTGCTCGCCTCGGCGACCATCGTGGGCACGTATTCGACCAACCCGGACGTAACGGGGTAAGCGCCTGTGACCGATCCCGCATCCCGCTGGCGACCGCTGGCTGAAAAAGCACTGCGCGGCAAACCGCTCGGCTCGCTGGATATCACCACGACCGACGGCATCGCGCTCGATCCTGTCTACTTCGACGACGGCAACCTCGCCGTGGAGCCACCCGTTCGCGTTGGCCCATGGGACGTTCGCGCCCTCGTCGACAGCGGTGGCATCGAGGAGGCGCGGCTTGACCTGCAGCGCGGAGCCGACTCGCTCTGGATCGCGGCCGGCCACGAGCTCTCCGAAGACGACCTCACCGGGCTCGCTGCCGACGGAGTCGCCCTGGACATCGACGCGACGGCCGGCGCCGTCTCGGGTCTTGACGCGCACAACCGCGGGGCCGATGCCGCCACCGAGCTGGCCATCCTCGCCGAAGGATTCGCCGCGCTTGCGCCCGACGCCATGCCCGTTGTGCGCGTGGCCATCGACTGCGACGTTTTTGGGGCCATCGCCAAGCTCCGCGCCTTGCGCATCCTCGTCCCCGACGCGTACGTCCACGCGGTTCAATCGGCCCGTTGGCTCGCTGCAAAGGACGTCTGGACCAACATGATTCGCGGCACTGCGGCGTGTTTCTCTGCGGCCGTTGGCGGCGCCGATGCGATCACGACCCTGCCTTGGGATCGCGCGCTGGGAGTTCCGTCGAGCCATGCGCGCCGCGTCTCCCTCACGCTGCACGCCGTGGCCGCCCGCGAGGCCCACCTCGCCGAGGTCGCCGATCCAGCCGCCGGCAGCTACCTGGTCGAGCGCTGGACCGACGCATTGATCGCCGCCGCAACCGCGCGCATCGACGATCCCGGCCTGCGCAGCTACGACGATACGACCGGACCCACGCTCGGCGTATCGATCTATCCGAATCCGGCCGACGAAGCCGCCGCTGGGGTGCAGTCATGAGCGGCCAACCGACCGACACTTCTCGCACCACAGCCGAAGGGATCACCCTCCGCCACCGGTATGCGGCCACCGATCTCGACGGTCTGGGCCATCTCGACGGCGTCCCCGGCGCGCCGCCCTACACCCGCGGCCCGTACGCGACGATGTACACGACGCGTCCCTGGACCGTTCGCCAGTACGCCGGGTTTTCGACCGCCGAGCAGTCCAACGCGTTTTACCGCCGCAACCTCGCCGCCGGTCAGAAAGGCCTGTCGATCGCCTTCGACTTGCCGACCCACCGCGGCTACGACAGCGATCACCCACGCGTCGGTGGCGATGTTGGCATGGCCGGGGTCGCGATCGACTCCATCGCCGATATGCGCGTGCTCTTCGACGGCATCCCGCTCGACAAGATGAGCGTGTCGATGACCATGAACGGCGCCGTGTTGCCGATCATGGCGCTGTACATCGTGGCGGCCGAAGAACAGGGCGTGCCGCCAAGCGAGCTCGCCGGGACCATCCAGAACGACATCCTCAAAGAGTTCATGGTCCGCAACACCTATATCTATCCGCCCGCGCCGTCGATGCGGATCATCGCGGACATATTCGGCTACACGGCCGCGCACATGCCGCGCTTCAACAGCATCAGCATCAGCGGCTACCACATGCAGGAAGCAGGGGCGACAGCGGATCTCGAGCTCGGCTACACCCTCGCCGATGGGCTCCAGTACATCCGCACCGGCCTGCAAGCCGGCCTCGACATCGACGCCTTTGCGCCCCGCCTGTCGTTCTTCTTCGCGACGGGCATGGGCTTTTTCACCGAGGTCGCCAAGCTCCGCGCCGCGCGCACCCTCTGGGCCCGCATCGTCGGTCAATTCGATCCGAACAACCCCAAGAGCCAGGCGCTTCGAACCCACTGCCAGACCTCCGGTTGGAGCCTCACCGCGCAGGACGTCTACAACAACGTGGCGCGCACCTGCCTCGAAGCCATGGCGTCCACCCAGGGCGGCACCCAGTCGTTGCACACCAACAGCCTCGACGAAGCGCTCGCGCTCCCCACCGACTTCTCCGCGCGCATCTCCCGCAACACCCAGCTCTTCCTGCAGCTGGAGAGCGGCATGACGCGTTTTGTGGATCCGTGGGGCGGCAGCTACTACGTCGAACGCCTCACCCACGAGCTCATGCAGCGCGCGCAGGCCCACATCGACGAGATCGAGAGCCACGGCGGCATGGCCACGGCGCTCGAGTCGGGGCTGCCCAAGCTCCGCATCGAGGAGTCTGCCGCACGCGTCCAGGCCCGCATCGACAGCGGCAAGCAGGCCATCGTTGGTATCAACACCCTGCCCCCCGAACAGGCCGACGACATCCCGATCCTGAAGGTCGACAACTCCGCCGTGCTCGCCGCGCAGCTCACGCGCCTCTCGTCGCTCAAGGCCGGCCGCGATGAAGACGCCTTGCGCGACGCGCTTCATGCCCTGTCCAGGTGCGCCGAATCCGGCGATGGCAACCTGCTCGACCTGTCCGTCAAGGCCGCCCGCGCCAAGGCGACCGTGGGCGAGATCAGCGACGCCATGGAGCGCGCGTGGGGTCGGCACAAGGCGCAGATTCGTGCCATCAGCGGCGTCTACCGCGGGGAGGGCGGCGTGTCCGACGACGCATTCGCAGGTATCTCGGCGCGTGTCGAAGCGTTCGCCGAAGACGAAGGCCGACGGCCGCGCATCCTGGTCGCCAAGGTCGGTCAGGACGGCCACGATCGCGGCCAGAAGGTCATCGCGACCGCGCTCGCTGATCTCGGCTTTGACGTCGACATCGGACCGCTCTTCGCGACCCCCGAAGAGACCGCGCGCCAGGCCGTCGATAACGACGTGCACATCGTCGGCGTGAGCTCGCTTGCCGCCGGACACCTGACGCTGATTCCTGCGCTCCGCAAAGAGCTCGATGACGCCGGCCGCAGCGACATCCTCGTGGTCGTCGGTGGTGTGGTGCCTCCCCAGGACTACGAAGCGCTCAAAAAGGCCGGCGCTGTTGCCATCTTCGGGCCCGGAACACCCGTCGCCAATGCCGCCCACGCCCTCCTCGACGCGCTCGCGGCCGGCTGAACGACCGGCATGAGCCGCAAACCGCCCGATCTCGACAAGCTCGCCACCGGCATCGAAGCCGGCGAACGGGCGTCTCTCGCACGCGCCATCACGCTGGCCGAATCCACGCGCCCCGACCATCGCGCCGCCGCCAACGCCCTGCTCGCTCGCTTGTTGCCGCGCACCGGGTCAGCCATCCGCGTCGGCATCAGCGGCCCGCCCGGCGCCGGCAAGAGCACGATGATCGAAAAGCTCGGCGTCGACCTGTGCGCCAAGGGTCATCGCGTGGCCGTGCTCGCCATCGACCCCAGCAGCACCGTTCGCGGCGGCTCCATCCTCGGCGACAAGACCCGCATGGGAGAGTTGGCCAACCATCCCGATGCCTTCGTTCGGCCCACACCCTCCAGCGGCGCTCTTGGCGGCGTTCACGACCGCACACGTGAAGCGCTGTTGCTCTGCGAAGCGGCCGGATTCGACATCGTGATCGTCGAGACGGTCGGCGTGGGCCAGTCCGAAACCGCCGTCTCGCGCCTGGTCGACACGCTCGTCGTCTTGCTGATTGCCGGCGCTGGCGACGAGCTGCAGGGCATCAAGAAGGGCGTTCTTGAGGTCGCCGACATTGTCGCCATCAACAAAGCTGACGGCGACAACAAGATGCGGGCTCGCCGCGCACGCAAGGACTTCAGAGCCGCTCTTCACCTGGTCCGGCCCCGCTCCCAACACTGGTCACCGCCCGTCCTGCTGGCCAGCGCCATGGAATCAACGGGCCTGGACGAGCTCTGGGCGAAGGTCCTCGAGCACCGCTCCCTCCTCCAATCTATCGACGTTTTTGACGATAAACGAGAGTCACAGCGCGTCGACGCGATGTGGCACGCCGTCGAACGTGGCCTGATGGCACGCCTGCGTCGCGATCCCGATGCTCAGGCGGTGGCGCGCGATGTGCTGGACGAAGTGAAGAGCCGAAATCTCACACCCGGCGTGGCGGCGCAGCGGATCATGGACGCCTTCGCGCCCGACGACTGAAACGGTGACGGGACCTGCGAGGTTGATGGCGAGAAGCACCACCGCTCGCTCTACGGGCCGATCGGCGGGTTAACCCACTGATATAGCCATCCGGCCGTCGCACGCATCCTGGAGCCTTCTACCGGCATCTGCGGGCATTTTGAGTCAAGAAACGGCCCGAATTCCGCGTCGCCGGCGCGAAATGCCGCGAAAACGACCGCGATCGATACCGCGTCTGATTTGTCCCGTGGGCGCTCAGATCGCGCTGCTCTTGCCGGTCGAGCCGAGGTCGTCAAACGCCTGCAGCAGCCGCGCAACCATGCCTTCCTCGGCCTTTCGCACGTATTTGCGGGGGTCGTAGAACTTCTTGTAGGGCGCGCCGGTGTCGGGGTCGATCTGGTGGCTGAACGCGACGGGGTTGGCCTTGACGAAGTTGCCGATCGGGTTGCTGTAGGCGAACTGCGTGTCGGTATCGATGTTCATCTTGAACACGCCGTAGCCGATGGCTTCCTCGATCTTGGACCGCTCCGAGCCGCTGCCGCCGTGGAAGACGAGATGCAGCGGGTTGTTTTCGGTGTTGTGGCTCGACTGCACGAGCGCCTGGCTGTTCTTGAGGATCTCGGGGCGCAGCTTCACGTTGCCGGGCTTGTAGACGCCGTGCACGTTGCCGAACGACGCGGCGACCGAGAAGTGGCCGATGTGGTTGAGGCGGTTGTAGGCCTGCAGGACGTCTTCGGGCTGGGTGTACAAGTGGGCGTTGTCGGCGCCTTCTTCGATGTCGGAGCCGACGCCGTCTTCCTCGCCGCCGGTCACGCCGAGCTCGATCTCGAGGCTCATGTCGATGGCCGCCATGCGCGTGAGCATCTTCTCGCACTCGCTGAGGTTGAACTCGATGTCGTCGGCCGACAGATCCAGCATGTGCGAGCTGTACAGGGGCTTGCCCGTCTTGGCGAAGTGGGCCTCGCCGTGGCCGACGAGCGCCTCGACCCATGGGATCAACTTGCGGTTGGCGTGATCGGTGTGCAGCACGACGCAGACGCCGTAGTGCTCGGCGAGAAGGTGGGCGTGCTGGGCGGCCGAAACCGCGCCGATGACCTTGGCCTGGAAGCCATCGGTCATGCCCTTGCCGGCATAGAACTGCGCGCCGCCGTTGGACAGCTGGATGATCACGTCGGAGTTGGCCTTCGCGGCCGCTTCGAGGGCGGCGTTGAGCGTGCTCGAGCTGGTGACGTTGACGCCGGGCAGCGCGTATCCGCCGGCTTTGCAGCGCGCGACGAGCTCTTGGTAGTCGGTTCCGGTGACGACGCCGGGCTTGAGGGTGGCCATGTTCTTCTCCGCCTGAAACGCTGGTTGCTGGGCTGGCAGGTCTGGGTGCGGCGCGCGGATTAGCACAACATCATGTGCCGATCCACCACAACCCAACGCCGCTTTCGTTACGAACTACTTCGTGAACGAGCGCGAATACAGCTTCTTGCCGTTCATATCGATGAACTCGCCGTAGAAGGTGTTGCCCTTGATTTCGACCCACAGGAAGCCCGGAACCGTGACGTTCTGGTAGTGCCATGGGTTGACCTTCAGGCCGCCTGTGTCCTTCGAGTACAGCTTGGAGTACTTGGCGCCCGAGCCCGCGACAATCAACTCGACGTTCTTGCAGTGCTTGGTAGACGCGGACTTCTTCAGCCATTGGAAGCTGTGGTCGTGCCCGGAGAAGTGCACGTCCGATTTGCCGCAGATCATGTCGTCGAACGCCGACTTTACGCCCTTGCCGCTGACGACCGGAATCGTTCCGCAGAGCAGGGGCGTGAACAGCTTGGCGCCCTCGTAGCAGCCGGCGTTGCCGTGCGGGCCGTTGGACCGGTACGGGTGGTGGGCAAATGTGATCTTCCAGTCCGCCTTGCTGTTGGCGATGGCCGGCTTCATGACTTTGACCTGCGCGGCGTCCAGGCCCTTGAACAGGTCGGCGAACATCATCGCGTTGCTGTCCATCGAGAACAGGTGCACGTGGCCGATCTGTTTGTGCCAGTAGGGTTTGGGTAGCACGAACTTCGGGTTCTTCTTGGCGTACTTCAGGTAGTGCTCCTTCTTCATGAACTCGCCGCCGGTGCCGCCGCCGCCGTAGTCGTGGTTGCCCAGGGTGACGAAGAACGGCGCTTTGACGTCTTTGTACGGGTCTTCGAACTTGGTCTTGAACTGCTTGTCATTTTCGCTGCTGACGCCGACGTCGTAGAAGTTGTCGCCGAGCAACAACACGAAATCGCAACCCTTGTCTTTGCAGTGCTTCGCGAGCGCCTTGCCGGTCTTGTACTGCTTTTCGCTGCCGGTTCCGGTGTCGCCAAGCGCGGCGAAGCGGACGAGCTTCTTGTTGCTGCCGCCCGCGTCGGCTGAAGGCGTACCGGCGTCTACCTGGGGCATTCCGGCGTCGATGGGTGCGGATCCAGCGTCAATGGTCGTGGGGCTACCGGCGTCGATCGGACCGGAGCCGGCGTCGATCGGACCGACCTGTCCGGCGTCGACAGGATCGGGCGTGCCGGCGTCGATGGGCTTGGCTGTTCCAGCGTCCACGAGGCCGCTCGTTCCGCTGTCGACGGCGCTCGAACCAGTGTCTTTTGCCGCCGAGCCGGTGTCGATGGCGCCGCCGGATCCCCCGGTGTCTTCGTTGCTCGCGGTGCCCGTGTCCTCGGTGCCGGTGTCCGACTGACCAAAGGTCTTGCCGAGGTCCGTCGCGGTCGTCCCGCCGCTATCCGTCGTGGTGCCGGAGTTGCCCGACGTGTCCTGGCCACATCCAGCGACCACAGTGGCGAGCAGCAGAATCGTGGGCAAACCGAATGCTTTGTGCAGAGTCTTCATGGCGCGGGGTTTTGGCACAGCCCCGTCCCGATTGCCACGCGAAAAATCGCCCGCTCGGCTCCGATTCGGGGCCCTGCACCCATTGGCGCTCAACCAGCGGGCATGTGCGCGTCGAGAAACGCGAGCTGGTCATCCCACGCAGTCTTGGCGAGCTGCGTCCACGTCGCCGCGTGAAACGCATGAAAACCCTTGGGATAGACGCGATGGCCGCCGCGAATTCCGCGTTCCCGGAGCAGGTTGCCAAGCGCGATGGTGTCGTCTTGCACGGGATCGGCGTCTCCGACGATCGCGAAAGTGGCGGGAAATGGCCGGTCAGGCGCGCCCAGCTCCCGCAACATGTGCAGCGGATTGGCGAATGCGTGCTCGGGCTTGGGTTGTGCGTGGTCGGGCAGATAGGCGCTGCTCACTTGCAAGATGCGGCCGTTCATCCACGCGGGCATGTCGTGGTTTTCGGCGTGCCTTTGCGGGTTGGCGACAGCCAGGTAGCCGCAGGCCGGCAGCAACACACGCGGTCGCAATCCGGTGTCCCACACGCGCTGCGCAAACCTCTCGGGCCGTTTCCAGGACGCCGCGATGGCCGCCCCGAGCGTGAGGTTGCCGCCCGCCGACTCACCGGACAGCACCAGCCGACTCACATCACCGCCATAGCGCCCGGCGTTGGCAGCGATCCATTCGAGCGCCGCCGCCACGTCCTCGACCGCCGCCGGATACGGGTGTTTCGGTGCAAGGCGGTAGTTGACGTTGAAGGTCAGGTAGCCCGCCTCCGCGAACTTGGCCGCCGCCGCCCAATGGCTCGCTTTGTCGAAGTATTTGAAGCCGCCGCCATGCACATAAACCGCCACCGGCCAGGGCCGCGGCGCCGTGGTGGGCATGTAGATGTCGAGCATGTGCGCGTCGCTGCCATCGGCGACGTAGGGCACATCGAGCTCCGAGGCGATCCCCTTGTGCGCAAGGTCATTTCGCGGCAACAGCTGCAAACTGCGCGCAAATACATCGATCGTGCCGATGACAAAGGTCCCGTATGCCCACAGCTTGACCGACATCGCCTCTCCTTCGCTCGCTTTCGACTCAGTGCGGCGCCGCCGACTGCAAATCGACGCCGTTTCCTTCGCCCGCGACGGTTTGGTAGACACCAGTCCCCTTCACCGCTCACCAACAGGCGTCGATATCGCACAGTCCCCGCCGCTGGTCACGCGCGCCTTCGTGCTGCTCGTCATCGCCCACTTTGCGCAGGCCATCGGCTGGGCCGCGATGCTGCTCTTGCCCCTCTACCTGGCGCATCTCGGCGCCAGCCGCGCGGAGATCGGCTCGATCATGGGCGCATCGGCGGTATCGGGGCTGTTGTTGCGCCCCGTAGTCGGTTGGTCGCTCGATCACAAGGGCAGGCGCATCACGCTCGCCGTCGGAACAGTCGTGGCGTCGATCGCGATGGCGCTCATCTTCTTCGTCGACGAAGTGAACTGGCTTCCCTACGCGGTTCGCTTCTTATTTGGCATGGGTACGGCAGCAACCTTCTCGGGTTACTTTACGTTCTGCACCGACATTGTCCCGCCGGCGCGCCGGACCGAGGGCATCGCGCTGTTCGGCATCTCGGGCCTCATTCCCCTGGCCGTCAACCCGCTCGCGACCGACATCGGCATCGCGCCGCCCGACATTCGCTGGTTCATGCCCATTCTCTCGCTTCTCTTCTTCGCCTCGCTCGTCCCATTGGCCGCGATTCCCGAGCCGCGCATGGTCGAGATGAAGGATCGCCCATCGCTACGCAACGTCGTAGATGCCTTGCGAAATCGCCGTCTGTGGCCCGTGTGGGTGGCGACGGTCGCGTTCTCATCACTCGTCATGGTTTTCATGTCATTTGCGTCCGTAACCGCTGAGAATCGTGGGCTTGGAAAGCCAACAGGGTTCTGGCTGACCTACGCCGCCGGCGCGATCGCGGTCCGAGCCTTCGGTGCCCGCCTCCCCGACCGGCTCGGAACCCACAACCTGCTAGCCCCGGCTGTCGGCTTGTGCGTTGCAGGGGCCTTGCTTATGGCGTCCGCAACCGACATGACGACGCTTTCCTGGGCCGGGTTGCTGGGCGGAATGGGCCACGGCTACTGCTTCCCGGTCCTGACGTCGCAGGTCACAGAGCGCACCCCGCTAGCCGTCCGCGGCTCCGCCCTTTCCGCATTCACAGCGTTGTGGGACCTGAGCTTTCTGGCCGCGCCCCCGCTCCTCGGACTCCTGGCCGACCGGACCTCCGACGCCGCGATGTTCGCCACCGCAGCCTGCATCGGAACCTTCGCCCTGCTCATCTGGGCGGTGCTGGAGCACATTTTGGGGCAAGGCCTCGCCGCGGTCCCGTCCGCGGCGCCACCGGTCTGAGCATCCCATTGCATTCTTTTTTTTTCTTAATGTGCTGTGATCATTGGGGATTGTCTTGCAGACGGCGCCCCGATGTGATCTTTGGAGCTGTCTTGGCAGACGGCGCCCCGATGTGATCATTGGGATTGTCTTGGCAGACGGCGCCCCGATGTGATCATTGGGATTGTCTTGGCAGACGGCGCCCCGATGTGATCATTGGGATTGTCTTGGCAGACGGCGCCCCGGATCAAAGGGGAAAGGACCCAACAGGGGAAGGCATTTTATGATCTGCGAGGCACCCGGTGGGCGCCGCACTTGCGTCTTTGGTAGACGACAGACTGCCTTCCCCTGACCGGTCCTTCCCCCTTTGGAACCCCCATCCCCGCTTACCCCAACCGCCTGTTTTTGTGGGGTTCTTGGGTGTGGCGGCGGACGGATGGGCGGGTCGCTGCAGCTCGTTATAACAGGGGTGTGATCTTGTACCCGGTCAGCTGTCGCTGTCCGGGCCGATCACACCCGGGGGCGTTGTTTCGTTTCTCCGTGGTGCAAGCACCACTGCACCTTGCTCGGTGACCTGCCGGACACCTCCGCGAGGGTCGTACC
>Ga0114932_10001226_pt1 | contig 29585 bp, 26 predicted proteins | sample 2SBtaG_2_FD_87286 | JGI IMG/M metagenome (GOLD analysis project Ga0114932, IMG submission 87286) | Deep subsurface microbial communities from Kolumbo volcano to uncover new lineages of life (NeLLi) - 2SBTROV12_ACTIVE470 metaG | ecosystem: Environmental > Aquatic > Marine > Volcanic ...
AAAGTGATCCTACGGCACCGTGTGGAAGGGCCGTGGCTTATCGGATAAAAGCTACCCCGGGGATAACAGGCTTATCTCGCCCAAGAGTTCACATCGACGGCGAGGTTTGGCACCTCGATGTCGCCTCGTCCCATCCTGGGGCTGAAGGAGGTCCCAAGGGTCCGGCTGTTCGCCGGTTAAAGGGGTACGTGAGTTGGGTTCAGAACGTCGTGAGACAGTTCGGTCTCTATCCGCCGTGGGCGAAGGAGGCTTGAGGGAACCTTTCCCTAGTACGAGAGGACCGGGAAGGACAAACCTATGGTGTTCCAGTTGTTCCGCCAGGAGCATCGCTGGGTAGCTATGTTTGGCAGCGATAAGAGCTGAAGGCATCTAAGCTCGAAGCATCCCCCAAGATGAGGCCTCCCTCCCCGATTAAGTTCGGGGGTAAGACAGCAGCGAGACTAGCTGCTTGATAGGTCGGATGTGTAAGTAGGGCAACCTATTCAGCATACCGATACTAACCAGTCGAGAGATTTGACCCACGCTAAGAACTTCAAACTTATAGCATCTGTGAAGAGACTTCTTATTCATTGTAAATAACATGGGTTGTTGCACTAGGCAATAACGTCTGCTCGTGATGGCAATCTTTGTAGTATCCCATCGGGAATCAGGATTGCTAAGCAACGGCGCGGGGTGGAGCAGTGGCAGCTCGTCGGGCTCATAACCCGAAGGTCGTTGGTTCGAATCCAACCCCCGCTACCAATTCCATCAGAAAAACTAAGCCCTGGATAAGTCCGGGGCTTTTTCTATGGTTGACATAACTTTGCTCAATTATGTATTTTTTTTAAACTGAGCTATGGGAAGAGGAGCTAGCCATGGAACGCCCAGCATTAGAACTGGCAGCCCGAGATATATTGCTTGGAAATCTACGGCGTGGAACTGCCGAGTGGAATGGACAGGAGTATAGTTTTGTTGTCCCTTCGTTAACAGGATATCCGTTTCAGTGGTTTTGGGATTCATGTTTCCATGCAATTGCTCTAATTCATATAGATTGCAATCAAGCTAAGGCTGAATTAGATACATTAATGAGCGCAGCCCTTCCAAACGGATTCATTCCACACATTATTTTTTGGGAATCTGAGAAACGAGATTATTTCCTGAGTAAAAACCTTGTAGCCAGGGTAAATCCTAACTTTAGTTCGACCATTCAGCCTCCTATATTAGCCTATGCCGTTGAGAGGGTGTATCAGGCAACTGGGGATGAAGCGTTTCGAGAGCGCTCTTTACCTGTTTTAGTTAATTATTATCGTTGGTTGAAAGAAAACAGAGATCCTGATAAAGACGGTCTTTTGTCTATAATACAGCCAGAAGAATCAGGAATAGACTGCTCCCCTAAGTATGACGAAATATTGAAATTAACAGATCTTTGTAATCAGGGCTTCATTGAAGCATTGAATAGAATATATAGTTCTTATGAGTTAATTAGATCAGACGAGCTTAGCATGTTAAATGCCGATGTTTTTCATGTAGAAGATGTTCTTGTTAATTCGATATATGCATTAAGTTTACAATCTTTAGCCAGATTGTTAGGAGATACAGATGAGTCATTAAATACTTTGAATGATGCTTCCAAAACAATGGAATCACTTGTAAATAAATGTTGGGATGTTGATACAGAGGCATTTCTAGACTTAAACGGGTTGCAAGAAATCCCCAATAGGACGGTTACTATTAGTTCATTGATGCCGATCATTCTGCCGGACCTATCTCCGTACATAGTAAAGCGCTTAGTAGAGAAATGGATTATGTCGGAAGATCATTTTTGGCTGCCGTACCCGTTGCCATCGGTACCGGCTTCTAACTCAAAGTTTATTCCAGGTGATCCACATGGTTTTATATGGCGAGGACCTAGTTGGATAAACACTAACTGGTTTATAACCAAAGGCTTGAAGTTGCATGGATATCAAGAATTGGCCGACGATATATCTGCAAAAAGTCTTGCCTGTATTCAGCAGTCGGGATTCAGAGAATATTATAATCCATATACTGGCGAAGGATTGGGCGCCAAAAATTTTGGATGGTCTACTCTAATACTCGATATGTAGCGATATGGTTTCTTCTAAGATCTAGTAAAAAGCTTTAGAACTTTACTAATTCCGAATGGGTTAGAGTCGCTGCCCTCGCTGTGATCATTACCATCAACCTCTGCATCTGATGGGTTTCTGTTAGTACCTTGGTGATCACTCTCCTCCCCGTAAGTTTCATTTTTTAGAATTTGGGCTACCAACGGGTGTGAATGATCTAGATTGAAAGTGCTTCTCCTACGCATCTTGCCTGTTTCGGGATCTTTGCCAGAGTGCCAACCTTTCTTGAATACTCCCGCGTTTCCAAGACTACGTAGTAGGCCTGTGACATATGATCTTGAACGTGAGTTTTGCCAGCGCTCGGTGATTTCTTGATGATCAGAATCAATAGCGTCCTGAAGAGCTGAACAAATCTCCGTTGCTAGAAAATTGAAGGCGACGTGGCTTATACCATCCCTTGTTTCTAAATGATTAGCCATAATGATCAGATCGGTCGCCCTGTGTTGATTGTGACCATCGTTCGGATTAGCAGGAAATACAACATCATTGAAACCTGCTGAGGTGGATTCTTCCTGTCGATCTTCTGAATCAGTCGTGTCAGCAGGTGTAGTCTTGACATCTATCTGCAGATTATCTTGTGAAATATCAGGTATGTCTGCGCTATCGTCCGATGCTAAGTCAGGGCTCGGATCTGGTTCATCCGCCATAATGACCCAATCGACTAATCCAACAGTGACCAGCTTAACATTGCCTTCTTGTGACACGCGTTCCATTAATTTTTTGAATCCGGAGAATCCGAGTTTTTTCTCATCGAATCCCGGTATACGCCGCATGGTTCTTTGTTTGAGAGATGTCAATAAGGGAGTTCTCTCAGATTGTCTTTCTATTCTTATGATGTCTTCGATTATTTTAATGACTTCAGGTAATTGATTACGGTCTGGGTTGCTCAGCCTAGAAGTAACACGACCGTTTTCCTGTGATATTGTTTCCGGTGGGGTTATTGGATCAACATCTGTGTCATACAGTATTAGTCCGTCCACTTGATCTGCGAGTCTTCTTGAGGTGCTCCAAGACACTCCTATAATGATTACCCTTTTCCCCATAGTGCGCAGAGTATTTACTACGTGTATAAAATCTGAGTCGCCTGAAACTAATACAAAGGTTCCTATATTAGGGTAGGAGTGAGCACATTCTATGCAGTCTGCCGTCATCTTAACGTCGACGCTATTTTTAACTCTGGTAGTCCTGTTAGAGTACGAAGGTGTCCCAGCTGATGGCAATCGTGTAGGAACATACACTGGCTCTATACCTGCTGCGTAGAGAGCGGGTGGATCGTTAGTGAATTGACTAGCTCCTCGTAATTCGGGCGCTCTAGTAACCCAATCGGCGTATGCTTTTGCGACTACGACTCTACCGTGGTTACTGACTTCTTCTTTTAGTGCGGATACATTGGGGTTCCGGTGCCCAGCAGCCAGGCTGATTTTGAAATTCTCCCAATCTAGGAATAGGGCTACATCTCCGGTCATATCTAATGATTGATTCATTCTGTTTTGTTTATTTACTTCTTTTTGTAGTTAGAGTTAAATCTCTACTCTCCAAGTCTAAACTTCATGCATAACTCGAGTCAAGATAAACGGATTTCGTATACAAATAGAAATGATAGAGCTTTAATAGAATATTAGTTGTATTTAAAGTATCCTAAAATCGATATAACATGATGAATTAATATATGCTATGATCATGTAAATATTTATTTGGGACTGTTATATTGTACTCCCGCACTTTTCTTTTATCCGCGTTACTACTAGTCACCGCTACCCTCTTGATACCCATTTTTATGGCGAACGATGTTCTGTCTGCTAACGGCAAAGCAACTCTCTTAATGACGGAAGAGAAAGGTGATTATAGAGTAGATATCAGCTCTCTGCCCAATAGACCAGTGGTGAATAACACCCATCTGAGCTTGCTGGTGATGTCAGCAGCTGACGGCACCCCAATAACAAGGGCGGAAGTGTCAGTCTCAGCTGTAGGTCCTGTAGGGTCGATAGATATCCTTACCCATGATGCTCTCAATGATGTCGTCCCACAGTATTTTGAAACCACTCTACCGTTTAATGTAGAAGGCGTTTGGGAGGTGACCATAAATCTCTCGTCTGATCTAGGGGAAGAGTCCATATCTATACTATTGGATGTGACTACCGGTAGCCCAGTAAACTGGATACTAATGACTGCTATTGTCGTAGCCATATTAGCAGGAGGAATATTTACCTGGGATAAAGTTTCAGGAAGAAAACGATCCGTAAAGCAAAAACGTACCAAACGTTAATCCCCATATATACTTGTATATTAACGCTTAGTAATTTTGGTTGTAGGAATGTCCTTTCATAGATTTATAACAGTACTCTTAATTGGTGTCGTCCTGATAAATGTTATAGGTCCCATCTTAGATCACCATTTCGTAGAACGTGGTCATAATCATGACCATCTATATTTAAGTGTTACTTCTCCAGATCATAGTCACGTATATGATTCTAAACACAGCCATAAATCTCACGTTTCCAATGTTTCTAAAACTCTATCTGATTCCGATGATAATATAGTTTTTGTGACAAAAGATAATGGTATGCAAATCTTCGGGGCCTATACCAATTCCGATGTTATTCAGGAGTCTGAAGCCCATTACCCTTCGCTAGGTCCTATATTACGTCCGGCATCGGGTTGGAGAGTTCCTTTCGGTTACATAATTGCCCCCATAACGCAACCTCCTATTTTCTAATAAGTTCCAAATATAAATAGGCTACTACTTAAAAGAGCGCATTTGGTGCCCTTAGTCTGTTTTGTTTCAGGTATGGGATTAGAAGTTGATTAGGAGGGATTATGAAAATGGTATCAAGAAAAAAACTGTTTGTGCTGATGGTTGTATTGCTGACCTTCAGCGTAGCTTCAGGGATATTATACGCTCACGAAGATAGAACGTACCAAGGATATGATATAACCGTAGGGTTTCTGGAAGAGCCTGCTTTTGAAGGTTTTCCCAACGGTGCCAGCATACGTGTTATGAAATTACAAGATAGAGCCGAATCTAGCCACGAAGGGCACGGATCTAGTCACGAAGGGCACGGATCTAACCACGAAGGGCACGGCTCTAGCCACGAAGGGCACGGATCTAACCACGAAGGGCACGGATCTAGTCACGAAGGGCATGGATCTAGTCATCAAAAATTAGATGTTGATCCTGAAGAGCATGGAGTTATATTCAGTTCCCCAACTATAAATCCAGAAGATACATTTTCCGTTGCTATAACCAAAGATTTGGAAGGGATGACAATTCCGTTTCACAATCATCTCCGCCACGACGTAGTTGGCTCTATTAATGTCCAGAAACATTTTGATATATCAGGGACGATAGTAATTGAGATAAACGATTCAGGGTTGTTCGAACCATTAACGTCTAACGCGTCTCCCGGAACAACTATCGTTTGGAAGAATGTCGGACAATCTTATGCGAACGTCACTAGTGGTCTCATGCCGGATACCGCATCTACAAGCGAGCAAATTCGCGAGGGGTCACCTGTTTTGGGTCTTGAATCTACCTTAAAGGTTGAAATTACGCATGCGGAGTCCGGGAACGTATCGGATCCCATGGAATTGAGACCGGTGTTTAATGACCCTGGCCATTATGTGGCTGACTTTATTCCAACGCATCCAGGGATTTACAAGTTTAGGTTTACTGGGTTTATCGAATCTACTGCTTTTGAAGAGTCTTTCGAATCAGGAACTGGTGGATTTGATTTAGTGCAGTCACCGTCCATTAATCAATTTCCCAATAAAGTTGCGTCTGGCAGAGAAATTGAAGGAGTCGTTCGAGGTTTGCAGTCAGATTATGCTAAGCAAGATAAGACATATATAACTTTAGGCATAGCAGGGATTGTTTGCGGGATATTGGGATTGTTCACCGGATCAGTAAGCTTGTATATATTGATATCTAAAAGAGATAGATAAGTCCCGTACTCGGTGATGTTGATTCAATCGTACGTGTTACGAATGTGATATTTATTGATAACAGGGGCAAGGAACCTTGTAGTATTCATAAATACTCATATCTTTAGGCATATAGGGAGAAATGCATAACAGAACAATCTTAGGCTTATTATTGCTGGCTATTGTTGGTATGTTGAGCATCGAATTGATGATTGCTACACCAGTTTTTGGGCATGCTAATCATGAACGATCCATACCTGCCCCCAATGCGGAATTAGACACAGCCCCATCAAAAGTAACTATCTGGTTCAGCGAAACAATAGAACCCAATTTCAGTGAAATAACTGTGCTAGATAATTTGGGTGTTAGCGTAGATCTTAACGATAGTTACGTTGACTCCAATGATCGTACTGTTATGTCTGTGTCTCTATCTGATCTACAAGATGGTACATATACCGTGGTTTGGAAAAACCTTTCGACTGTTGATGGCCATATATTGCGTGGTGCTTACATTTTCGCGGTTGGGCAGCCCATAGCCAATCAAGCAGGAGTTGTAACTGATGAAGAACCTCTTATAATTTCTCCGTTTGACCCTATATTGAGGTGGTTTCTTCTATTAGGTGGACTACTCATGCTAGGAGTGGGGTTATTTCGACTTTTCATAGTCAGTCTGAGATCAAACGAAAAATATCAGTCTTCGTACGTTCAGAACATTAGATCTCACTATGATTCTTCAGAAGTTTTACTATCTTTGGCTGGAGCAGTTATTTTTATCGTAGCCTCAGTGTCACAATTGCTAGCTCAGGCCAGTATTCTCTATGAAGCTTCTGTCCTTCATGTCATTGGTACCCCAATGGTTCTTTTTGCTTTAGAAACACAGTGGGGTAATTTATGGTTGTGGAGAGTTGGGCTGGCTCTTGCATTTGTTTTAACCTTATATTTGCACAAAGTAACAAGTAAGCAATCTCGCGGAATACTAAGGCCAGTACTGCTAGTTGTTCTTGTATTTTGTGCTGCAGGTGCGATGCTACCCCTGAGCTTAACAAGTCACGGAGCTGCATTGAGGTCTCTGGTGATTCCCGCGGTGGTTACGGATTATATTCATTTGTTGGCTGCAAGCCTTTGGGTAGGGGGCTTGATCTGCTTAATGTTTATTGTTGTGTCGATTGTTAAATTCGGGGATCAGGCTGAATCTAGGAAATATCTAGCCAAGCTAGTCTCTCGTTTTTCTTTGGTTGCCATATGCAGTGTATTGATTTTGATAATAACTGGTTTGTTCAGTGCCTGGGCACAGATCACAGTTGTAAACGCGTTAATGACTCCTTATGGGTTTGCTTTACTCATTAAATTGGCATTGTTCGCTGTCCTTCTAATATTAGGGTCTATACATCTAATATGGCTTAGGAAACGGATTGACTCAGTTAGACCAGTTACTAGATTGATTAAAAATATTCTGGTATTAGAGGTTTCAGTGGCGACGATATTACTTTTATGTGTCGGTTTTATGACGAGCTTAGAACCTGCACGGCAAACTGCGTCCAAATTAGGCTTGGCCAATAATTCTAATTTCACCATGAATGACCTTGTCGGCGGATCGGAAATTGAGTTTGCTGTAAACCCTGCAGTCACTGGTATAAACGATTTTGTAATCAAAATAACTGATGATAAGTCTGGGGGTATTGGACCTGAAGTTACTGTCGACGTAAGTCTTGTATACGCAAATATGGACTTAGGTGCTGAGACGTTATCGGCTTCATTCGATAAACGAGGTGTTTATCGATTAGACAACCAGTTGTTGGGTTTGTCAGGTGAATGGCAGGCTAATATCGTGGTACGTCGACCTGGTGCATTTGATGTTAGAACGGCTTTTAGATTTGACATACAACCCGGTGATGAGAACAGAAATGCCATGATTGAGCCGAATGCCGAAAATGGGCGTTTATTTTGGGGAATAGAGATATGTCTTATAGGTTTTATTCTAGTTGTTTTAGCTCTACCTTTAGGAGGCTGGGGGACACGTAAAGGTGTGTTGTCGATGGCAATAGGTTCAGTTTTGTTCTGCTGTGGGATGTTTATACTTGTGACTTCAAATGCTCTGTCTGGTGCTAGTGAAGAAGTGTTGATCAATCCTATCTTACCAACTTCTGATTCGGTGGAATCAGGATTTATTCTGTACCAGTCAAATTGCGCAGCATGCCACGGAGACTCCGGAACTGGAAGCGGGCCTCTGACTACAGAACTTAAAGTCCCTGCTGCCAATTTAATAGAGCATGTGCCGCTGCATTCTGATGCGGACTTATATGATTATATATCCGAGGGCATAAATGGTACTGAAATGCCTAGCTTTGGAGAAGTTCTTTCTAGTAAAGACATATGGAATGTTATTAACTATATTAAGACTTTCAAAGATACAGACTAGAATGATCACAAATAAAGACCATCCAATTTTTCAAAGAGGTCATGTGTAGATGAGATCTACAATGTTGATTGCAGTAATACTAGCGTTAGGCGTTACCATTTTTACTCCTGAATCGCTCTTAGCGCATGGTCTGGGTGCGCGCTACGCAGTTCCTATACCGCTTAGCTTTTTTATTTTTGGTGGAGCGGTAACTATCATGGTGTCGTTTTTGATGGTGGGCATGCTGCTGAAGGGAGTAGTTGAATCTCTCAGCTATCCTAGGTTGTCTCTCATTAGTAATAACCGGACTTGGTTAACAATCATTCGACCTATTACATGGGTCATACATGTCGGAGCCGTGTTGGTTTTCTTATTATTGCTCAGTTCTAGCCTGCTGGGCACGACTAGAGGAGTAGAGAATTTCGCGCCTACATTTGTGTGGGTAATATGGTGGGTTGGCTTTGGATTCGTTGTTGCCCTTATCGGTAACGTCTGGGAATTAACCAATCCATGGAAGATTATTTTTGGGTGGTTTGAGAATATCTATAAGGTTACGAACCGAGGCGAAAGATTAGCCGCGATAAGTGATTATCCTAATAGATGGAGCCTATGGCCCGCCTTGATTATGTTCATTATATTTGCTTGGATAGAAACTTCCTTTATGGAAAGTTCTAACCCACGGGCTTTAGGATTCCTTGTTATATTGTATTCAATATACACATTTATAGGAATGTTTATATTTGGTAAGTATATGTGGCTTAGGAACTGTGAAGTATTTTCAGTTGTTTTTGATCTTCTGAGTAGATTCTCAATCTTTGAAGTAAGTCAAAATCAAAAAGGTGTCTGCAAATCATGTGGCTCTGAAGAATGCAAAGAGTCACAATCGGAATGTGTAAATTGTTACGAATGTATGTATTTTTCTGATTCAAAGCATTTGAATATACGCCCACCTGCAGTTGGACTGAACATTAGTGGCACGGTTAGACCCAGTGTGCTTGCAATGATCATGATGTTATTAGCCTCTGTTACTTTCGATGGATTTAGTGCTACACCGGAATGGTCAGCTATCCAAGGCTTCTTTATCATATTATTGCCTAATTTGACTTCGCCTTTTATTAATGGAATAACTATCGCCAATACACTAGGTTTGATAATATCTTTTGCCGCGTTTTTGTCGGTATACAAGATAGTTTCAGTCTTTATAGCTAATGTAGTACTAGATCGGCCGTACTCCCCTGATTATGTGATGAGGTCGTTTGTATTTACGTTAATTCCCATTGCGTTGGCGTATAATTACGCTCACTTTCTGGCGTACTTGCTTATTCAAGGTCAACAAATAATCCCGCTTGTTTCTGACCCGTTTGGGTTCGATTGGGATATATTCGGTACAGCTGATTACTTGATTAATATAAATGTTACTAATGCTCGCTTTATCTGGTTCTTCTCCGTGATAGCCATTGTTGTAGGACATGTGATAGCTGTCTATTTATCACATGTAAAGGCCTTGGCTATGTATAAAGATTCTAGTCAAGCCTTACGGAGCCAGATACCAATGTTGGTGTTGATGGTAATTTACACTGTCGTTAGTTTATGGATAATTTCGCGCCCAATCACAGAATGAGTTGTGCCGTTTTAATCGGCATGTGGTATAAAATCTAAAGTTGCTCCAGAGCGTTGGACCAGGAATCTGTAAGTTCTTGTAGGGACACCGATAAATTGTTCCCTAAGGTAATAAAGTCCCCGCCTGTAGTACCTATTTCGCTCAGAGGCACTCCGAGGGTATTCGCAGTTGCCAATAATTCCTTCTCATTCTCTGGGCTAATCGAAATTATAACTCTCGATTGCCGCTCTCCAAATAGAATAGTGTCCCATCTAGTAGAAGGAGCCGATAGAGTTGAATTTGCAATAAAGCCAATTTGGTTTTGCATGGCGGATTCGGAAATGGCTATCGCTAGTCCTCCATCAGAACAATCATGACAAGAGGACAGTAAACGATCTGATATAGCTTTACGGCAGAAACTCTGTAAAGCTTTCTCTAGACCGATATCTATTGTAGGACGACCTACAACCTTGTTGTGAATCAGATGAAGATATTCGCTCCCAGCTAAATCGGAAAGGCGCGGGCGAAGGCTATTTGAACCAACTAGAAACACTTTTTCGCCTTCTTGTATAAACCCACTTTTCATAGCATAGGTTGGGTCAGGCAGTAAACCTAACCCACCAATAATAGGTGTTGGATATATTGGCTGCCCCTGCGATTCGTTATAAAGACTGACGTTGCCGCTTACAATGGGCACTCCCAAAGATCTGCATGCTTTCGCCATTCCCTTTATAGCCTGCTCTAGTTGGAAGTAGATATCCGGCCTCTCAGGATCGCCGAAATTGAGACAATCAGTCAATGCCAATGGTTCTGCACCAGTGCATGACAAATTTCTGCAAGCTTCGGCGACCACTATTTGTCCCCCTCTAAATGGGTCTAGGTAACAATATCTACCATTTCCATCTATTGTTAATGCTATAGCATTGCCTGTGCCTTTAATTCTTATTACCGCTGCATCAGAGTCACCAGGTCCTACTACCGTGTTAGTTTGAACTTGATGATCGTATTGTCGGTAAACGCTTTGCCTACTACTGATGTTCTGTGACGATATCAATTTGAACAGTACTTCGGTGGGATCTAAATTTTTCGGATTCGCGTCTGAAAGCGATATTTTTTGTCTTTTAATTTGATCTGAGGACTGCTCTCCTTTTAGTCGGTATTTAGGTGCATCGGATAATTCTTTAATGGGCAAGTTGGCAACCATTTCTTCAGAGTCGTATATATGGGCTCGGGGTTCATCAGTTACTGTGCCTATTATGCTGCTCTGAACATCCCATTTATCCATGATTGATTGAATATCTGGTACGTATTGATTTGGTATAGATAAAAGCATACGTTCTTGAGATTCAGACAGCATTACCTCGTAAGCTGACATTCCGGTTTCTCGTCGATGGACCTTAGATACATCTAGTATCAACCCGTTTCCGCTTTTAGATACTGATTCTATAGCAGCACTGGTAAGACCAGCGGCTCCTAGGTCTTGTATGCCAGCTACCTTGCCAGTCTCTAGAGCTTCTAAGCATGCTTCAATTAACACTTTTTCCAGGAAAGGATTACCTACTTGAACGGTGGGGCGAAGTTCCTGCTCTTCGTCAAAGGTGCGGGAAGCAAGGCCTGAGGCTCCGTGTATGCCATCTCTACCGGTTCCAGACCCTACTAACAGAAGTGTATTCCCAGGGGCTCCTGCGTCCGATGTTGCTATATTATTGATCGCCACAAGTCCTACGCACATTGCGTTCACCAATGGGTTTTGTGTGTAGGATTTATCAAAGTATATTTCTCCAGCGACGTCTGGGACTCCAATGCAATTCCCGTACCATGAGATACCGTTGACAACGCCATTGAACAGATGCTGGTTGTTTGGCTGATTTAGATCTCCAAATCGTAATGAATTAAGTAGAGCGATTGGCCTGGCTCCCATGGCCAATATGTCTCTGACGATTCCTCCGACACCGGTCGCGGCACCTTGTAGCGGTTCTACAGCCGACGGATGATTGTGGGATTCTACTTTGAAAACGATTGCCATTCCGTTGCCGATATCTATAGCTCCCGCGTTTTCAGCGCCTGTTTTTGATAATACTCGGGCTGATTTACTCGGCAGTAGCCCAAGTAGAGGCTTAGAATGTTTATAGCCGCAGTGCTCGCTCCAAAGAGCACCGAACAGGCCTAGTTCTACTCCATTCGGGTCCCTGTCTATTTTGTCTATTATGAGTTCGTATTCTGACCTGCTTAAGGCTATTTCATCTAGTATGTCTTGGCTGATAGACATCGGGCATTGCTCCAATTCGTGATATTAATGTAGTTATATGCTTCCCAAGATAACTAGAATTACTCCTAAAACCGTCAAGGATGTTCCAGCTAGCAGCCATTTTGTTACCTTTTCTAGTTTGTTCAGGAATAGATGTGCTAAGAAAAGAGTGATAAGAGGGTTAGTAGACGCGATAGGAGTCACTGTTACCACATTAGACATGGATAAAGCCGTAAATAAACTTATAACTCCGGTTGCTGACGCAAGTCCGCACAGTACAATGAAAAAGATTCCCGATCTTGCTGAGCGTATAGCCTGACCAGCTTGTCTACCTCCTAGCGGGGCCAACAATATCATACCGAAGAACATAGCGGCGGCGGCTACCAATAGAGGAGAGCCATAAGCGTCGCTAAGTGATTTGGCTACTAAGGTAGACCCACCGTATGAAGCAGCTGCACCTAGGCCTGTGGCGTAGCCTATCAGCGACCTTTTGTCTAAATGCCAACTTACAGAAACCATGTGTCCCGCACTGGTTAGAACCACTCCTATCACGACTGCTGCCGTACCTAGGGCTACCAGCGGGTGAAGATATTCTCCCAATATTATGACTGCAAATATTGAGGCGAACATAGTGGCTGAACCTACAAATGGACTAGATCGTGCGGCCCCAATCATGTTGATGGAGATGTGATTTTGGGTGCGTCCACCTATGAAATTTAGGGCACCAAGTCCTAAAAAAGCAGCCAATGCGATTAGTGGGAGCTTTTTTATATCATCAAGAGCAAATATCGCTGCAAGTATCGCAGCTGGTATGAAACTTACTACTACAGATATGAATGCAGATGTCAGAGGATGTATTCCGCGCATACCAATCCGAGCGAATATTGCTGAACTACCGAATCCGATAGCTGCTAGGAACGCTAATGCAATGGGTAGCATTTAATCTTCACCTGGATTTGTGAAAATTTATTATAGATTGAAATATTAAATTTCCATCAGTGCTACCTAGTAAATTTTCACAACTTCGTTCTGGATGAGGCATCATGCCTAGTACATTTCCCTGTGTGTTAGTAATACCGGCTATATTATTCGATGAACCATTTGGGTTGGCATCGTCAGTGGGATTGCCGTCTTGATCACAATATCGAAATAACACTCTACCAGTGCTTTCTAGGTCGTTAAGGGTTTGATCATCTGCGTAGTAATTGCCTTCACCGTGTGATACGGGTATTTTCAAGATCTGGTTGGGTAGGCAATCGTTGGTGAAAATGGTGTCTGAATGCTCGGTCATTAGGTTTGTCCATTGGCATCTATATTCAAGGTGCCGATTTCTTCTCAGGACGCCTGGTAATAGGCCAGATTCACATAGAATTTGAAAACCGTTACATATTCCTATAACTGATTTACCGTCTTCGACAAATCTGTATATGGATTGCATTATAGGTGAGAATCTAGCTATGGCTCCTGCCCGTAGATAGTCTCCGTAGGAAAATCCCCCTGGGATAATAATACATTCATATTTGCTAAGATCGGTTTCCTTATGCCATATGTAGTCGGCTTCGTGTCTTAATATATTAGTTACTACGTAATGGCAATCAGAATCGCTCCATGTGCCAGGAAACACAACAATACCGAATCGCATTCATTCTTCTCTATAGTGCTTTGAATCAGAGTAGGTCTAACAATTCGGTGACAATGGTATTTACTTGAGTGCCATCGGCCTTACCCTTTATTTGAGGCATTAGCCGTCCCATTATTTTTCCTTTGTCACTCGATGTAGTTGCTCCTACTTCTTCAATAACCTTTTTTATTAAATTCGTTAGTTCGTCTTGGGATAATTGTTCTGGCAAGTATTCTTGTAATATTTCAAGTGCAATAGATTCACGTTCCGCCAAGTCAGAACGGTTTCCCTGTTCAAACATTGTTAAGCTTTCTCTGCGCTCTTTGACTTGTTTGGCGACTACATCAAGCAAGCCAGCCTCATCGAGTTCTTTCAGTTGGTTTTTCTCAACTAGTTGTATTTGGCTCTTCAGAAATCGTAAAGTTTCTAATCTAGATTGATTACGACTGCGCATTGAATCTTTGATATCTGATTCCAGTTGTTCTCGTAATGCCATGGCAACACCGTAACTATTGAATTGTTATCTAGTATATGTCACCCCGTTACTTGAAGTATATACTTCAGTGTATTTGAGAGTTAGATTTGAAGGGTAGTTATGCGCTAGTATGCATCTTGGAAGAGCCAGCAGAATTCACGGTGGGTAAGCTTGGCGTAAAATCTTTTAATGCTGGTTATTACATATATTTTGGTAGTGCTTTGAACGGGCTTGAAAACAGGGTTAGCAGACATCTGCGGTCTGATAAAAAACTCCACTGGCATATAGATTATCTCCTTGAGAGAGCACTAGTGAAACAGGTATGGGGTTATCATTCGTCTAGACGCGTCGAATGTGAGTGGACTAACACTGCTATATCAGTGTTTAATTGTGATATGCCCGTATTGAAGTTTGGATCATCAGACTGTATATTTTGCGCATCTCATTTAGTAAGAGTTTCTAGCATGTCTGTGACACTCGATATAAGAGAGTATTTGGAAAAACATATAATCCGTCGTAAATTTGACTATGTAAAGAATGTATAACACGCTATTGTAATGGCGAAGTGAGCTTATGCCAGAAAAATATGAGAAAGAAATCGAAGATATATTAGCTAATTATGGTGAATCTGAAAGCCCTGTTGAAGGTCAATATCCACAGCAACAAGCGGGTCATGTACAGGAACCCGGATTTAGCAATAGTTCAAAGCGTCGTAAATTTTCTTTTGCATTAACCCCCGCAAAAATTATGCTAGTGGGAGCAGTGGTGCTGTTGCTAGCGTGGATCCGTTTCCCGTTATTGATTTGGCCTGCACTCGGAATATTCCTTATGGCATATCTCCTGATATATCGTAAGCCTGGCGGCGGTTCCACTGGTTATGAAAAGAAATGGCGCGGAAAAGTAATCGAGGAACGTAAGTCGGGATTGGAAAGAATTAAAGATTGGTTTCGTAGCTAGGGAATTTAAGTAATGGTGGTCTATTGACTACTAATCGGTAAAATACTCTGCTATTGCAATGATCATACTGCCCATGTGAGGGTGCTCCGGTTCAACGTCTACTGATATTCCAAGATCATTTAATCTCTTTGTGCATACCGGCCCGACGGAAGCAATGACGATTTGTCCCGATAAATCAGATATTAATGAGTCTTTACTTTGGTGATTATCAGCTATATCAAGAAGATTTGGTACTTGTGGTTGGCTGGTAAATGCCAAGACGTCTATCTGTCCATTTGCTATGTCGTTGATCATGTTTACGACGGGAGTCTGATCCTCTGGTAATCCCCATGAATACAATGATACTTCTTGGACACTAGCCCCTCTGTTGGATAGTTCTTGAGACAATATGCTGTTCGCAGCGCCATATTGTTGTATCGCTATCCTTTTTCCTGTCAGAGGAGTATCTGGAAGTGCTGCTATGAGGTCTTTTGTAGTGTATGGCTCGGGTGGCATGATATCTATGTGAATCTTATTCTTTCTTAGAACACTTGCCGGTTTTGGGCTTCTCGCTATTATTGTCGTTTTATCGAGTGCGGTGAGAAACTCATTTTCAAGTCCCATTGAATTGGAAGTTTCTATAAGGGCAGCCGTTCCTACTCCGGTTTGTAGAACTATAGCATCAAGTGTGCCTGAGCACATGTCGTGAACTATCTGGTGGACGGTCGGGTCATCCTTTGAGTATATCTCTTGTAATACTGGTGCCGAATACGGAGTACCTCCGTGCCGAGTGATTAGAGAACCCATCTGGCTAGACATACGGGATTCTACGAATGCGATTACTTTGTTTTCTAACGATGGAGGCACTTTACCTGCTCTAGACCGCGCATTCACCTTCGCCACGCTCAAGTACGTACAAATCAGATCTTTCCCAGTCCACATACATGTCTGAACCAGGTTGAGTGTTTTCTCCAGCCTCTTGAGCTTTAGCGGCGATAGTGGTTACTTCTTCAAGCCCTACTCTGTTAAGGAATTGGTTAAATAATTCATTCTCATTCTGTCGGTTGTCTTTGTAATATGTGACGATGCTTTTAACAACAGACGGTACAAGCTTGGAAGGCACTTTAACTTTTGGAATACGGGTGCCTATTTGGGAATCTTCTACTCGGTTATCTCCGTAGTTACCTCCCAAGAATAGTTCGAAAGCGGGTATTTGGTTGCCATCTGGTCCTTTCATAGCTCCGCCGTGGAATCCTATATTAGCGATGTGGTGCAGCCCACATCCATTTGGACAACCACTCATCTTAATTCGTATCTTTTTTACACCGTCGTCTTCTAGCAACTCATCCCATGTGCCGAGCTCTGATCTGATGGCCTGAGCTAGACCCATTGACGATGTAATACCTAGCTTGCAACTGTCCGTTCCTGGGCAGGAGACAACGTTTGTTATCTCGTTAGCCCCGCCTTCGGAGAGATCAATATCTTTTAAGGCCTGCCATACGGTTGTTAGGCAATTATCTGGTACCCACCTTAAAACTAGATTCTGTTCCTGTGTGGCATGTGCTCTTCCACCAGTGTAGGTGCGCATTATATTAGCAAGTCCTCTAAATTGTTCGGGGCTTATATTACCGCGTACTGGTTTAACATGGACAAGATTGTATCCAGCTTGTTTCTGCGCTTCAACGTTACTAGCGAGCCAGTATTTGTACTCTCCGTCTTCATTGTGTCCGTTTGTGGAAGCGTTAGGTACAGTAGGTGGGGTCTCTAATTGAACGTCTTCGGCTTCCATAAGAGGAACTGCGTCTATTGGACCTATTTGATCTAATTCTGTATCTACTAGCTGTCTGAATTCGTCTAGGCCGATGCGGTCAATTAAGACTTTTAATCTGGCCATCATACGATTTTTTCTGAGCATGTCTGAGTTGTTGAACACTGTCCAAATTGCTAGGCCGACCCGTAGATAATCCTCTTCGGCGACGAATTCATATAATGGCTTTGCTAAACGTGGCATTATTGAGGTGCCACCGCCAACAAAGACTTTGAAGCCCCGTTTAGGCTGACCGTTAATGTCTTTAATTTGGGCAACGTAAGTTAAGTCTTGTATAGCAGCCATTACTGTGTCGCGGCTATCGCAACCCGTGAAGGCGGTTTTAAACTTTCTCGGAAAACCTTGTGTTATTGGATGTCGTACCCCGAACCTTACATAGGCCGTTAAATAGGGCGTTGGATCAAATATTTCATCGGAGCAAACTCCAGCATCGTATGGGCCAACCACGTTTCGAACAGTGTTACCGCATGCTTCGCGACTACTTAGTCCAACGTCTCCGAGTTTTCTCATGATAGCTGGGCAGTCGGGCAGGGGTATGTGGTGGATTTGTATATTCTCACGCGTCGTAATATGACCTTTGTTGAGAGGAGCATATTGTTCAACAATATCTCCAAACACTTCTGCGGCATCGGAGGTAAGTATACCGCCAGGCAATTTCACTCTTATCATTTGTACGTCGGCTTGTCGCTGGCCGTATATTCCTTGCCTCAGTCTGAATGGAGTGAACTCTGCGTTATCCTGTTCACCGGCCAAGAACTTGTACGATTCCCCTTCAAATCTTTTAACTTCATCTTCCATGAAAGGGATGATTCCGTTGGATTTCTTACTTAATTCGATGCTTTTATCATGTATTTGAGCTTGTGTGTCGTTAGTTTGGCTGGTCAATTAGGGTTCCTCCTGTATTTTGGCAAATAAAAACACCCGCACAGTAAATACTTGCGGGTGCAGCGGAATAGTCTCAGGTATGAGCTATCTGCCCCCTATTTAGGGGGACAGGTACAGAGGCAGTTGCAGATAGCTAGAATTTCCATTGGGAACGAGTCTATCGTGAAAGCTCTCTATTGTCAATGAGCACAAGATTCGGTTTTATTGTACTTTTAGGCTGAGACTAATTGCCCTGTTACCAAAAATATTACTCTTTCGCCAATATTTGTTGCTCTATCTGCGATCCGTTCTAAATCATGAGCAGCCCACATTAAATATGTGGCTCTCTGAATAGTAGAAGGATCGGAGATCATTAGTTGAATCAAGTCGTTGTAAATCTGGTCATACAGGTTGTCTACTTCATCGTCATCATCACACACCTGTCTCGCTAATATTGGGTCTCTTCTCACAAGTGAATCTAGGCTTCTTTTTAACATGCCGCTGGCTGTATCAGCCATTCTGGGGATATCAACGAGGGGTTTTACTGGAGGATCATTACCCATCATTATCCCGATTTTTCCGATTCCCTCAGCATAATCTCCCATGCGCTCTAGTTCTACGGATATATGAATTACCGACATCAAGGTGCGAAGATCGATTGCGATAGGCTGTTGCGTGGCTATAAGGTCGATAGCTTTTTCCTCGATTTCATTGGTCTTCTTGTCGATAATATCGTCTTGAGCGACTACTTTATGGGAAAGTTCAAGATTGCGAGTTTTTAGGGCTTCGATTGAATCAACTATCGCTTTCTCGACCAAACCACCTAATAATAGGAGCTCTTCTTGGAGAAGTTTTAAGTTCCTATCGAAATCTGCTCTTACCATCTGTCACTCCTTTATCCTTAGGTCTAACAATGTTTCGAGTTTTGTAAAACCTAAGGCCAGTGTCTCTAATTGATATTATTATAGCGTATTCCCGGAAATTTATTATAATTCCCGGCTGGAAGCCTATAGTTTAGAATGTTGAGCAATAGATAATATGAGTTTTGACAAAGAAACTCTGTATTAATGTTGAGGTGAAAATTGAGCGGACACCTAACGTTGAGTGTAGTAGACCAATCTCCGATGCGTGAAGGAGGTAATTCTGGCGAAGCGTTGCGCGAGACCATAGATCTGGCAGTCGCAGTAGAGAGGATGGGATATCGTAGGTACTGGGTTGCAGAGCACCACAATCTTCCAAATTTCGCTGGAACCAGTCCTGAGATGTTGATCGGTCAAATTGCTGCTAGAACTCAGACAATTAGAGTTGGAAGCGGTGGAGTTATGCTTTCTCATTACAGTGCTCTTAAGGTCGCAGAGAATTTTCGGTTTTTGGACTCCTTGTATCCGGATAGAATCGATCTTGGGATAGGAAGAGCCCCTGGAAGCGACCAACTGACAATGTCAGCGTTGGCATACCCACTTTATCCCAAAGGTATAGAACATTTTCCCAGACAAGTCTCAGACGTAGTAGGGTATTTGACCGGTTCCATGCAGGAAGGACACCCATTTGCAGATGTTGCTGCATCTCCTGGAGAATCAACCACGGTACCACAGGTTTGGTTACTAGGATCGCGGTACGAGAGTGCATATATGGCAGCACAAATGGGCTTGTCATTTGCATATGCCCATTTCTTCGGAACCGGTTCTAAAGATGGACCTGATATCGTGGAAGGATATAGGAAGAATTTCCAGCCTTCCGAATATTTGTCAGAACCTCAAGTGAATGTGGGTGTTCATGTTGTGTGTGCGGATACCGAGGAACAGGCTTTGAATATATCTGCTAGCCGAAATTTGGCTAGACTATTCTCCGTTACCGGACGTGCAAAAGGCATTCCTAGTGTGGAAGACGCTCAAAATTATCAGTATTTGACTGATGAAGAAATATTTGTACAGCAATATGCTCGAAATTGTGTGGATGGTGATCCTGAGCAGGTTAAGGCTAAACTTCAGGCTATATCGGAGAGGTATGAAACCACAGATCTAAGCGTAGTAACTATATGCCATTCCTATCAAGATAGAGTCAAGTCTTACGAACTGGTAGCAAATGCCTTTGATTTGTCATGACTAGTGTCTGATCGATTCTTACTATGCATTAATCTCCCTAATATGTGGAAGAAGATTAATGCATATATTTTTGCTTATGCGATTTATAGTTTCAGCAAACCTTTTTTATTTCGTATCACGCTCCTACCTTGCTGGCCAAATCTATGAAGTCTTTTGCTACTACATTGAATGATGGATCTGGAGTTGGGTCAGGTGTTTTATCTGGGCCGTGTTCTAGTGGCCGAGGGATAAAGGCGGTTCGCAGTCCCGAACGCGCTGCCGCTAGTAAGTCAGCCTGGTGGGCTGCTGTCATTACTACTTGATCAGGAGTCAAACCTAAGAGCTGGACATTTTTTAAATAGCTTTCTGGTTCTGGCTTGTAATGCTGGGCTACCTCAGCTCCTAATATACAGTCCCAAGGTAGACCTCCGTTCTTAGCCATATTCGTCATCAGTGCTACGTTGCCATTGGACATGGTGGAAATTATGTATTTGCCTTTAAGTCTGTACAGACCTGGTACTGAGTCCACCCATGGTTTGAGATTATGCCAGAATAGATTCATCGTCTGTTTCTCGGATTCAGATAATCCTGACATATCGAATTCTTTCAATGTGTCTTCAAGCCCCATTCTGTGAAGTGAATCTAGATTAGTCCATGGTAGTTCACCATTACTAACTTTATTCATGTACGGTCTATATTTTCCTCTCCATGCATCAGCAAAAGAAGCCCAGTCCCTTTCAATTCCCTTCGTTTCTCCAAACTTTGCGCATTGCAACGTAATGCTGGTACGCCAATCTACAACTGTTCCGAATACATCGAAGATAAATGCTTTGACATTACTAGTATCCATAATGAACTCCTATAACTTAATGTTGAGGATTTTTATATGAACAGAAGGTTGAATTACTGTTTCACGGCTGTCCGAATTTCATCATAATCAGGTTCAACGCCCGGATTTGGGGCTATCCACTTGTACTTAACTATCCCTTCGGGGTCTACAACTACGACAGCACGGTTAGCTGATACGTAGCCTTCTAATCCTGCTAAATTCTGGAATGTCAGGTCATATTCGCTTACTACTTGACGGTTAAAATCACTCAGAAATGGGTAATCTATATTATTCTTATCTGTCCATTCCTTTTGTGCAAAAGGAGAGTCCACTGTGATACCTATAACTTGGCAATTCAACGAGTCGAATTGTTTCAGGTCATCTTGAAATGTACACATCTCTTTTGTGCATAAGCCTGTGAAAGCACCAGGGAAAAATGCTAGTACGACGTTCTTTCCTTTGAATTCTGCAAGTGATCTGCTATTTTTATCCGTATCATATAAAGTAAAATTCGGGGCCGTACTACCTACTTCTACTGCCATTAATGGTTCTCCATATTTTTGATTTTTATCGCGAGTATTTACCTGCCTTTAACGGGCTGACGGTAAGATCAGTACACATCCTAACACATATAGGTTTTTCCGAATATTTAGAGTGTTAGGTTAGTGTGATAGACTGGCCTAAGCTACGGTTTGGAGTGTTTTATGTTTTTTGATTCAAGACGTTCTACGGTACATGCTACTCATGGGATGGTTGCAACAAGCCAGCCATTGGCTGCAATGGCCGGTTTGCAGATTTTAATGCAAGGGGGAAACGCTGTTGATGCTTCAGTGGCGGCCGCTGCCGTGTTAAATGTTGTGGAACCAGAATCAACCGGAATCGGTGGTGATATGTTCGCGCTGATCCGTAATGCTAAAGACGGCGTCGTTCACGCTTTGAACGGCAGCGGTAGAGCTCCGGCTGCTGCATCGCCAGATGAACTTTTATCACAAGGATATCAACAAATACCCGATAGTGGCGTTTATTCTGTATCTGTACCCGGTACTGTGCATGGCTGGGAGACTATATTAAATTCTCATGGCACAATGAGTTTGTCTGAGGTGCTTGCACCAGCCATCAGATATGCTGAAGAAGGGTTTCCAGTCACAGATATCATATCGTACCAATGGGCGAGTCAAGCTCAAAAATTGGCACAGTATCCGTCAGGTCAGGAAATGCTAAAGAATGGCAGAGCACCGAGGCCTGGTGAAATTATGAAACTGCCTACTCTTGCGCGAACCCTAAAATTGATAGCGGAAGGTGGTTCTGAAGCCTTCTATACAGGGGAAATAGCAGAGAAAATAGCTACCTTTATCCAAGAAAATGGGGGATGGATGTCTGTCGACGACTTGGCATCACATACTTCTGATTGGGATGATCCTATTAAAACTGACTATAGGGGAGTTACCTGTTGGGAATGCCCTCCAAATGGACAAGGTATCGTTGCCCTCGAGGCACTAAATATAGCGGAGGGGTTTGACATAGCTAGCATGGGTGCTCAATCAGCTGATGCTTACCATCATCTTATAGAAGCGACGAGACTTGCTTTTTCTGATGCTTACCAGTATGTGGCTGATCCTAGAAAATCATCTGTGCCTATATCTGAACTAATTTCTAAAGATTATGCAGATGGCAGGAGAAAGTTGGTAGACCCGCTCAAGGCAATGAAAACCGTTCCGTATGGAAAACCCTTTGGTGGCAGTGATACGGTCTATATAAGTTGTGTTGATGGTGCTGGGAATGCTTGTTCCTTTATAAATAGCGTATTCAATAATTTTGGCAGTGGTTTAGTTGCACCAGATACTGGGGTTGTATTGCAGAATAGAGGGGCTTTGTTCTCACTTGATAAAACTCATCCGAATATATTAGAGCCTGGAAAACGACCGTTTCACACTATTATTCCAGCTATGGCGACTATTGGTGACGAATTGTACCTCTGTTATGGTGTTATGGGAGGTTTCATGCAACCACAAGGTCATCTACAGGTTCTATCGAATATGGTTGATTTTGATATGGATCCACAGGAATCATTGAATGCTTTGAGGTTTATGGTGATGGGAGACGCTGTAGTGTTGGAAGAAGGGTTATCAAATACTGTGATCACCGATCTCCAAAATCGTGGGCATGATATTAGGTTTGCTGATGGATATACCCGTGTCGGAATGGGTGGAGCACAGCTTATAATGCGAGATCCGGAGTCCGGTGTTTTGAGTGGCGGATCAGAACCTCGCAAAGATGGATGCGCAATTGGCTGGTAACCCTAATATTTGAATTCTTCTCTAACAGGACTGAATACGTCTAGTGCTTTGGCGGGGATATCTCCACATTTGGCATAGTGTTCGATGTTTCCAGGTATGATGTACATGTCACCTGGTTTTAATGTCTTAACTTCACCACCTATCCCCATTTCTAATTCACCTTCTATCACTATTCCAGCTTGCTCGTGTGGATGGGTGTGGTTTGGAACTTCTGAATTCGCGTCAATGCTTACAAGAGAAAGCAGCATATTGTCGCCCCAGAACGTTTGTGTCCTCGCCCCTTCAATGAGCTCTTTAGATTCTCTTGCGTCAGCGTCTTTGAAATATGACATTAGATACCCCTGTGTCGATTTTTAAGTTGATGTCTTTTCCAATATCTATGTAATAACCATGGATATACCCACACAAATTTAGTACTTTGAGAAGGTTCCATCTTCAACAGTAATAAACTCCAACAAGGCGTATTGCCCTGATTCGTTGGCAGCACGCGCTCTGTGCATGGCGGGGATTATCTCTGATGGATCGGTGATTTTTTCACTGTATGCCCCAAGTGCCTTGGCTACCTCAGAAAACTCTCCAGAAAGACTTTTGGTGTTATAGCGCTCAACAGCGGTCGGCATACGACTGTTTGCATAAATGCCCATAGTGTAGTTGTTCATTACTATTGTCGTGATCGGTATTCCCTCCCTGACTGCGGTCTCTACGTCTAGTCCTACCATCCCGAATGCAGCATCGCCCATAAAGTTAATTACCTGTTTTTCTGGGGAGGCTAGTTTCGCTCCAAAAGCTAATCCCAGACTGTATCCTAGCTGAGTGGATTTCCCCCATCCTATGAAACTTCGTGGGGCTCGTGCTTCCCAGAATGGAGTTACTTGTTCTCTAGAACTGCCTGATTCATGGGTAACGATGGTGTTATCAAGATCTACCGATTTCATGATATCCCACACAACTCGATAAGGATTTATAGGTATTTCTTCGGAGGTTAATCGCGGCATCCATTGGTCAAGCCAGTGTTCCCTGTGATTCTGGATCTTGGTCGTAAGTTCGGTGTCCGGTTTGCGTGGTACATTGTCGGTATTTTTTTGTATACCCTCCATGAATTGGGTCAAAACTAGTTTGGCGTCTCCAACTATGGGATGTTGGCTCTTATAGTCTTTGTTTATATCACTATCTGAATTAGTTGCGTGTATTATAGTTTTACCTGCTGGTATAGGGACTGTGAAATTACTCTTTGTAAAACTTGCACCTATTCCAAATACAAGATCAGAAGCATTTAGAAATTCGTGAACGGCTTCTGTTGTGCTGGACCCTCCTATACCCAATGACAAAGGATGATTTTCAGGGAAAGCACTCTTGCCTTCTAGTGTTGTTATGACGGGTATCTGCAGGTATTCTGCAATTGTCAGTAGTTCTCGCGTAGCTTCTGAATACAGAACACCCTGACCTGCAAAAATGACTGGCCTTCTGGCAGATAATAGAGCATCTACTGCTTTATTAATCGATTCCGGGTCTCCAGCAGTGCGCAGGATGGTGGGAGGCTCATAGTCGAAGTCTTCTTCTCCGATTTCTTCTGTGTGTAAGTCTCCTGGAATCTCTAGCAATACTGGCCCCGGTTTGCCAGATCTTAAATGGGTATAAGCACGCCTCATTAGTTCTGGCACTCGGTCAGCAAAATTTATCTGGGCAGCCCATTTGGTTATACTTTGGTAGCTGATTGTTGGGTTAAAAACAGGATCAGTATTGCTCCTTCTACGTGATGCACCAGCCGGAAGGAGAAGTATAGGAACGGAGTCTGCATACGCTTGCGCAACTCCTCCAAAAGCATTTTCCGCACCAGGCCCAGCTTGCATTAAAAATATTCCTGTTTTCTTACCATTATTTATTCTTGAGAAACCATCGGCCATATGTATGCCGGTTCTTTCCTGTCTGACAACTATAGGTCTTATACCTGCTATTGCCGCAGCTTCTATAAGTGGGTTTGAAGGCATGCACCCGATCCACTCAACCCCTTCAAGTTTGAGTACGTTGGCTATGGCGGTAACTCCATCCATGAATAGACTCCTTATATTTGATGGGTTTTCAAACCTTGCACGTAATGTCGATTGTCGGATGTTTGATTTCGACTATTATACATAGAGTTTCTTGTTAGAGCATGGATTTCTGAAAAACGGAAACTATTGAATGCCCCAAGCCACGATGCGTGTTGGATTAATCTCAATAATTGGGTTGTTATCTATGTCCATATCATGGTATTGGGGGTATTTGATGTGTAGCAAATCGATTGCTTTTGAATGGGATGAGCCGGTATTTATAAGGCTTGCATTGCCCATTATTAATAAATACCAAAGCTTCTGCCAATTGTTGTCGTAGTGATCTATAACGAGTGAGACTTTGGGATTGCAAAGTATATTTCTGACTCTCTTTAGATTAGTAAGTTTAACGGTTTTAGGTTTTTGATCAAGGACAGAAAAAATGGAATCTCCGTCCGAAACACAGCACACCGGTATAACATGGGGAGTGGCATCCTGATCAGCAGTTGCTAAATGAGCGATCGGACATGTCTCAAAGATTTCGAGGTATTGCTTGATAGATTCTGCCAATATATCTCCAATTAAGTGTTTGAAGAATTTTAAGTACCGCGGGTGGGACAGTTGATAGGAATTGTTATATTTTTATTGGTGATATGTGTATGAGTTAGAAACCCATTGGGTCTTCGAGAAATTCAGTATTTTCCAGAGCTAGTTGCGCTATCTGTTCCAAGTCAGGGTCACAATTCTCAAGGAACTTGGTCAGTATCTGCCTTGATAGTGTACCTCCGATGTTTCCTAGTGCTGCACATGCAGCTATCTGAACCTGATTGTCATCGTCTTGCAGTAATTCCTCTAAATGAGGGAGTACGTCATCTTCACCTAAAATGCCGCAGGCTATTGCAGATTCATATCTGATCGAAGGATCAATACTCTTAAGTTCTATAAGCAAAATGGGTAACCATACTGTTTCTCCACTTCTGCCCATTGCATATATTGAACTAGCTTTTAAGTCTGTATCCCCGCTAGAATAGGCCCACTTTATGTATTCCTCTACATCTTCATTTACATCTTCATTATTAAACTCTGCTATGGATTCTAGGCACCTGCGTCGAACCTCTAGATTTTCTGACTCGTCTGATAATGTCGACATGAGGTTTTCATAAACTAAATCAGCATCTGTTTGTAGTATTTTCTTATCATGTAGTAAAGGGCCGAATTTTCCTAAGGCAGCAGCGCATGTAGACCTCGTGTCGGATAGATTGTCAGATGATAAAACTGCTATAAAATCGGGTATCACAGACCGATCTTCATATTCCCATAGTCCGTCAATACATTTAGACACGACGAAATCGTATTCTGATTTGAGACCGATTTTAAATATGGAAGAAAAATCGAGTTCACTACTTTCCTCTGTCATTTCTACCAGTGTGGAAATCAGCCATTGTTGATAATCTTCAGAGAAGTTACTCCATAATGCAACAAACTCCGTGATCTCGGATCTTGTTAAGTCAGATAGATCAGAGAGGTTGTCTGTAGAGATTTGTCCGTCACCATCTCTCAATGTATTTATCAAATCGTTGAATGGCAAAGGTAACTCCATACTATGAAATCATCTATTGTATTAGTAGTGGATATCTGTTGATGATTTTCAGTCTAATTAGTTTGTACCGATTTATTGTAAATCATAGAGTATGCCAGAGTCAGCCTAGTCGTGAATATCTATTCGAATGTGCCGCATTGCATGTGGGATATATGTAACGAGATCGGAAGCGATCATGCCGGATGCTCCAAAATAGTTACTTCCTAGTTCACCTGCATATCCATGAGTGTAAACACCAGATAAAGCTGCATGCCAAGATTCTATTCCCTGTGCCATCAATCCAGCGATTATTCCAGTGAGTACGTCTCCTGTGCCAGCTGTGGCTAAATTGGAGTTCGCAAAAGGTGAAATATAACTATATCCGGTTCTAGTGCTTGTCACCGTCAGGGCCCCTTTTAGTACTAATGTGACTCCCCACTTTTGAGAATATTCTTGGGATATTGCCAACCTATTACTCTGTATATCTGCTACTGATTCTCCGGTAAGTGTGGATAATTCCCCGGGGTGAGGAGTTAGTATCGTAGGAGAAGTTAATAATGTCCACCAATGTGGGATCACGGATAAATTGTTTAATCCATCGGCGTCAATGATTAATGGTATATCTGTATTAGTTAGGGATTTTAATAGTGAAAACAAGAAATCTTGTGTTGTCGCGGACTGGTTTAATCCAGGCCCGATAGCCAAGACATCGTATTTGTCTATGTTGTTCATAATCTGGGGGACAGCCTCGGCACTTATATTGCCATCTTCGTTCTCGGAGATTGGTAAATGTATAGCTTCTATGACGTTACTAGCAACAATGGGATATATGGTTTTTGGTGTGGCGATAGTAAGTAGTCCCGTACCCGCTCTCATGGCTGCGAGTCCTGATAGTGAAGGGGCACCAATATAGTTTTTTGATCCTCCTACCAGTAATGTGTGTCCATATGTTCCTTTATGAGAGTTCCTAGCACGTATCGGCAACAGCGTGGATATGTATTCCGATGTTAGTAATTCTACGTTGATATCACTTGTCAATTGGAGGTTATTTGGAAGTCCAATGTCCAGAGTGTGTAGTTCTCCGATGTAGTCGTTTCCTGGAAGAGTGAATAATCCTAGTTTGGGAAATCCGAGTGCAGCTGTGATGTCTGCTCTTATAGCAGCCGAGTCCACTTCGCCCGTGTCCGGATATATCCCAGTCGGGATGTCCACTGAAAGGCATTTAGCGTAGCTAGGATTATTTGAGCGTTCGTTTATTATCGTGCAGATAGATGAGGTATTTTCATCTAAAGGTCTGTAATTTTGGTTGGCTCCCAGTATGCAATCCACGAGCAGATCGCTTTGACTGACCAAATTTCTCAAATTGGCATAATATGAGTCATCCGGACCAAACACGCATGTAACGTGCTCATCAGAGATTTTCTGAAGTAGTAAATCGTTACTGGCCCGTCCTCGCGTTATATATACTGTTACTGAAGCTCCCCATTTGTGGAGTAGACCTGCAATTAGTAGACCATCGGAACCATTGTTACCTGGGCCTACCAGTACTGTTATATTTCTTGATGTTAAAGGCGATATACTTTGTTCTATTAGCCTAGCAACGGCATGGGCAGCGTTTTGCATTAAATCCCCAGTACTTACCCCGAAGTCAGAACTGGATTGTTCCAATGCACTCATCTGTTTGCTGTTGACGATCTTCATCGTTATTTGTGGGACGCTATAACAAAAGCCACTGCGTATTCCCTAGAGTGTGACAGGCTAATACTTATTTCAATGATCCCCAGTTTGTCAGCGCGTTCTGAAGCTCTACCGTACAGCTGAATACTTGGAGCTCCGCTTTTTTGGCGAGTGACTTCTATATCTTTCCATGAGACTCCCCTCGCACCAGTCCCAAGGGCTTTCATGGTTGCTTCTTTTGCAGCGAACCTTGCTGCTAGGTTAGGGGCTCTTTCTCTGCAGTATGCTATTTCGTTTGGGGTAAAGATACGGTTTAAGAAACGGTGTCCGTAGCGTTCGAGTACACCTTTTATTCTAGGAATTTCGATAATATCCACGCCGGTTTGTACCATAACTACTTCCGATACAGATTACATTTAATAGTTAAACCTATATTTACTAGGTAGTGGTTTTGGAAAGATTGGTGTGATCAGGAATCTGCAATGAGTCCAATATCTTCGATACTGAATAACTCCTGTTGAGCACGTAAAAATGGATTCCTTGAACACCATTTGCCCATAGGTCTTCCACTTGGTTAATAGCGTGTTCGATGCCAATTTGACGGACTGTCTTGTCGTCATCGTGGTGTTTATCCAATTGCGTATCCAGTTGGCTTGGGATGCTAGCACCACACATGGAGGTGAATCTGCGGATCTGTGGTGCGCTAAGAATAGGTAGTATTCCTGGAATTATCGGTACTGTTATCCCTGCTTTTTGGGCACGTTCAACAAAATCATAAAAGTCTTGATTGTCATAAAAAAGTTGAGTGACTAGGAAATCGGCTCCATTATCGACTTTTAATTTCGCATACTGTATGTCGGAGTACAAGTCTATAGATTCTGTATGGCCTTCCGGATAGCAAGCAGCGGCTATTCCAAAGGAAAATTTGTGATCAATATGTTTGATCAAGTCCGAAGCATGTGCAAATCCACCTTCAACTGGGACAAAACTGCTATCGCCAGCAGGAGGGTCTCCGCGCAGGGCAATAATATTTTCTATTCCCGATGATACCAGTCGCTCGAGTACTTCATCGATC
>Ga0114932_10001228_pt1 | contig 29482 bp, 37 predicted proteins | sample 2SBtaG_2_FD_87286 | JGI IMG/M metagenome (GOLD analysis project Ga0114932, IMG submission 87286) | Deep subsurface microbial communities from Kolumbo volcano to uncover new lineages of life (NeLLi) - 2SBTROV12_ACTIVE470 metaG | ecosystem: Environmental > Aquatic > Marine > Volcanic ...
TGATCCTGTTCACTTCAAATACTTTAAGGATCCAAAGATTGTTGAGGAAGTTAAGGAGTATGCAGAAAAAGTTGATCCATCGCTTAAAGAGAAATTTTCTCGTGTGATGAACAAGCATTCGCATCGTCATATTGAGGATTTGATTGAGCCACTTGGATTGTTTTTCGTTCCTATCTTTTTCATCGTGACAGGTATGGCCGTGAACTTGGAGACATTGTTTAATGTACCGATTTTGCTTGTCGCACTTGGTATCACGATTGCCGCGTTCATTGGTAAGTTGGTTTCGGGTGTTGCGGCTGGAAATGTAAACAAGTGGCTCGTTGGATGGGGTATGGCTCCTCGTGGTGAAGTTGGTTTGATTTTTGCTACGATTGGTAAGGGGTTGGGTGTGGTTTCGGATGAGGTGTTTAGTGTGATTATTATTATGGTGATTTTCACTACACTGTTTACACCACCGATTATCTCTCACATTTTGCAGAAGCAGGAAAAGAAATAATTTCGTGTATTTAAAGAACGGCTCTCGGGCCGTTTTTTGGTACGTACATTTTGAAATTAAAAGAGGCCCTGACGTGCAGGGCCTCGATTACTAAGGACGGCTCCTTAATGTCGAATTCGACCAGTGTGTAGCGTGTTCTGCAGTATGTACAGAATGCTTTCTTTTTCAGGTAGCGAATCCCTAGTGAGCTGCGGCGGATGGTGATGCTCGTGGCGTCACCACACATTTGATTCGGGCACTTCATCTTGTATTGACGATAATGCCGGGAAATAAACAGTATTCTGTCTGGCATTTTCATCTCCTTAGATTAGTGCTACAATAGCATTAAAATAAGACTTTGTCAATATGAGCAACGAAGCGATCGGATTTTTAATTAATGTTGTTGGAAAGGTGATGGTTTCGTGGACAGCGATTGCAGTTCATTATCGTGTGCGCAAAGAACTTAAGATTGATAAGCAGGTGTTTCAGGAGATGTCTCGCGAACATGTGTTCGGCTTAATCGGTTTGTTTTTAATTATTGTTGGTTCGTATATTGAATATGAAGCCAGATTTTAAGGGGGGATGATGTGATATGTATGTTGTGATTCAGGGACCATTTAAAGAAAATATGCACGTGTTGATGCAGCATGCGGGGTATGGGGCTCATCGTGCGCCGGGGGAGATTTCGTATACACGAAGAACAGGTGGAGATCGCTATCCGCGTTTTCATGTGTATCCGCAGGAAGTTGAGGGTGGAATCCGTATTAATTTGCACTTAGACATGAAAAAAAATTCGTACGAAGGATTCAATCGTCATCAGGGTGAATACGATGGAAAGACAGTCGAGCGAGAGATGGCGCGAGTCCAGGCGTATATTGAATCGCAACGTGGCGCACCTGAACATGAGGAGGAGGAAAAGAAGAAGGGTTTGTTTGGTTCAATTTTTGGTTAGAAATGTGTGCGAGATCCTTCGACTAAAACGCTCAGGATGACATGGTTGTTGTTTGGTTCGATTTTTGTATAAAAAAATGCCCCTGAGGGCATTGATGCGTCTGGATGTGTTATACGAGTTTCAGTCCTCGTAGTAATCCGGTGCTTGTGCTGCCAGCTCCGAGGAAGAGGAGGATGTAGAAAAACATAACGCCGGGAGTTGAGTGTGGTTGGAAGCCATTTCGTTTTATGGCTCTTTGTGTTTCGATATGGTCCCAGATGGGAGGTATAAGTAGTGCGATGATGAGTGGTACAGCGGCGTATACGCCTAACCACAGTCCAATTGCTCAGCCCCATAAATGGGATGTGGCTGCTGGTATTACCAGTGCTTCGCAGATCAGCAGTCGAATATCATTTAGCCAAGGTGATGCTCTTTTTTTGCATGTATAACTCCGTGAATGAACTTATTCCAGACTAACATGTTTTTTCGGCTTGTCAATACTCGTATGTACCACTTGAAATTCGAAAAAAATATTTTTGGATGATCTTACTTAAACGATGCTTGTTCAGATTCAGTAAGTGGTCGCCATGTTCCGATTTTGATTGATCCGAGTTCGAATGTGCCGATGTGTGTGCGTTTGAGATTCACCACGTCAAAATCAATACGTCCCATCATGCGGCGAACAACGCGCTTTTGTCCTTCGTGAATGACGAGTTTAATTTGTTTAGGAGAAAGTATATCAACGCTGTCTGGTGTTATTTTTTTTCCATCAATTGCGACTCCTTGTTTTAAGCGGTCTGAGTCTTCTTGTAGAAATGGTTTGTTGACTGTAACTTCGTATGTTTTGGTGATGTTGAATTTCGGATGCATGATTGAGTTTGCCCAATCTCCGTCATTTGTTAAGAGCAGGAGTCCTTCGGTGTCTTTGTCTAATCGTCCAACAGAAAAAACGCGCGGTTTTTTTGGAACGAGACTTAATACGTTGTCGCGTCCCATTTCGTCGTCGGAGCTTGAAATAATACCGATTGGTTTATTGAGTGCGTAGTATACATGTTCCTGTTTTGCTTTGAGTTTTTTACCGCGAACCACGATTTCATCGACATCTGGGTCTGCTTGCTCACCAATTTGCGCCGTCTTTCCGTTTACCGTAACATAACCTAAAAGAATCCAATCCTCCGCTTTTCGGCGAGAGCATCGGCCTGATTGGGCAATGATTTTTTGGAGTCTTTGTTTCATACGGAGTCATTCTAGAAAAGTTCCCCTCCCTTTCAGGGAGGGGGCGGGGGAGGGTAACTGATAACCTCACCCGGCCTCCCCTTTAAAAAGGGGAGGAGTGCGTTTAGTATTGTGTATTATATTGCGGTATGGCTGCTGACCCACAAGTACAAGAAATTAAAGATAAGCTCGATCTTGTTGAGTTAATAGGTGAATATATCACGCTCAATAGGTCTGGAAACTATTTTAAAGCACGTTGCCCGTTTCATCAAGAGAAGACGGCTTCTTTTATGGTTTCACCTGACCGAGATAGATGGCATTGCTTTGGGTGTAGCGAGGGTGGGGATGGGTTTACATTTTTGCAAAAAATTGAAGGATTGGATTTTCCTGAGGCGTTAACTGCGTTGGCGCAGCGTGTTGGTGTAGTGCTTAAGAAGCGAAGCCCTCAGGATAAAAAACAGGCTGATGCCTTACAGCGCGTATACAACTGTCTGTTCGATGCCGCGAGTGTGTACCAGACGATTCTGCGTGATGCTGAGGGTGCAGAAGAGGCTCGTGCATATGTTACGGGCCGTGGTGTTACAGATGAGACGCGAAGTGCGTTCATGGTTGGGTTTGCGCCAGAGAAGTGGGATGTATTATACAAGACGCTTTCACGGAGAGGATACGATGTTTCTGATATGCTGAAGGCTGGCTTAATTATTAAAAGTGATCGGGGCGGGTATTATGATCGGTTTCGTGATCGTATTATGTTTCCGATTTTTGATCATCATGGACGGACAGTTGGGTTTACGGGGCGGATGCTTCATGACACGCAAAAAGGTGGGAAGTATGTGAATACACCTCAGACTCCGGTGTTTGATAAAAGTAGATTGTTGTATGGATTGGATCGCGCGGCGCAGACGATACGGAAATCTGGTGAAGCGATTATTGTTGAGGGTCAGATGGATGTGATTGCATCGCATCAAGCGGGGATTGTGAACACGGTTGCGTCGTCTGGGACTGCGTTGGGGGAAGCGCAATTAAAATTGTTGAAGCGATACGCAGGGAAATTGAAGATGGCGTTTGATACAGATGCAGCGGGACAGAAGGCTGCGCGTCGGGGGATTGAGTTGGCGTTGGCGCTAGGCTTTGAAGTTTTTGTGATTGAGTTAACGGGTGATGATGGAAAGGATCCGGATGATTGTATTGCTAAGAGTGTGGATGTCTGGAAACAGCGTGTTGAGTATGCGATTCCGTTTGTGCAATGGGCGATTAATATGGCAGTGGCAAATTTTGATATTTCGAGTGCGCGTGGAAAGAAGCAGGCAGCGGATGATGTGATGGCGTTGGTTGTAAAAATTCCGTCGGCGATTGAGCAGGATCATTGGATGAGGATATTGTCCGCACAGCTTTCAATTGCTTTGGATGTGTTGAGAAGTGAATATGGAACGAAAGTAGCTGCAAAAGGGGTCGTTAAGCCGAAAGTTGATGTTAAGAAGAAAACATCAAAAAAGAATCCATTTGTTCTGCTTTTGGCCCTGTTTATAAGGTTAGATTTGGATAAAGCGCTTTTAGAAGAGTTTACTGAGGATTGTTATCCACAGGCATATCATCCACTGGTCAAATTCGTTAAAGAAGGGTATACTGATGATACTACAATTGAAATTAGCAATGTTTTGTTGATGCGAGTCGAATTGGCGTATCCATCATTCACTACAGAGCAGCTTCATGATGAGTTTACTCGCGTGAAAATTTACTGCTCGAAACAGTTACTCCAACGACGGATTGCAACCATTGCACATCATATACGCGACGCCGAAGGGCGTGGTGATAAAGATCGGGTCGCTCAATTGCTTGAAGTGTATACATCACTTCGCGAAAAAAGCTGAGCGTAGACCCTTCGTAAGAATCAACACATAATGCAGGTTAGGGCTTTTAGGCTCTTGTTTTTGTGTTCAGATGTCACATAGCATTACTATGCCTCCAAAGAAAGCATCAACTAAAAAGAAGTCTTCAGCAAGTAAAGCTGTTGAAGCAGCGAAAAAGAAGTTGAAGAAATTAGTTTCCAAAAAACCAGCGAAGAAGGCAGTAAAGAAAGTAGCAAAAAAACCAGCAAAGAAGGTTGAGAAAAAAACTGTAAAAAAACCAGCAAAGAAGGTTGCTGAGAAAAAACCTGTTAAGAAGCCAGCGCGTAAGCCGAAGAAGGTAGAGTCGGCGGCTGCAAAAACAGTACGAAAGGCTCTTGCGAAAAAATCTCCTCCAAAAAAAGTGGAGAAGAAGACTAAGTCACGAGTAAAAGTAAAATATGTGAAATCGGCTCCTCCAACAGAGGAGCGTTTGGAGATGCTTCTGCATAAAGCACAGAAACGTGGGTTCATTACTGAGAATGAGGTGATGGTGACGTTTCCTGATATTGAGGACTATTTAACAACATACGAGATCTTCTTGAATCAATTAGAGAAAGAAGGTTTGCAGCTTATTGAAATGCGCGAGCAGCTTCTGGGTGGAAAGGAGAAGCAGCAGGCATTGATGGATGAGTTGCATCTCACACAAAAATCATACGAAGTTCCAGATCTCTCCGCTGACTCTATTCAGATGTATTTGAGGGAGATTGGTAAGATTCCGCTTTTGACCGGTGAGCAGGAGGTTTCATTGGCGAAGCGAAAAGAAAAGGGTGATAGAGAAGCCGAAAAGGGATTGATTGAGGCAAACCTGCGTTTGGTTGTTTCTATTGCGAAGAAATTTGTTGGCAAACAGCTTACGTTGCTTGATTTGATTCAGGAAGGAAACATTGGATTGTTTCGAGCGGTTAAGAAGTTTGAATACCGAAAGGGGTATAAGTTTTCTACGTATGCAACGTGGTGGATTCGACAAGCGATTACGCGAGCTCTTGCTGATCAGTCTCGTACAATTCGAATTCCGGTTCACATGGTTGAGACTATAAATAAGTTTCAGCAGATTTCGCGTCAGCTTATTCAAGATTTGGGACGTGAGCCGACACCAGAGGAAGTTGCGGCTGAAATGAATCAGGAATTGTACAAGGTTAAACACATCATTAAAATTTCACAAGAAACCGTTTCACTTGAGACATCTGTTGGTGATGATGAAGAAGATTCGTCGTTGCAAGACTTTATTAAGGATGTGAAGAGTGTGACGCCAGATCGTGCGGCTGGATTGCAGTTGTTGAAAGATTACGTACACAATGTCATTTCAGAATTGACTCCTCGTGAGCAAAAGATTTTGGAAATGCGATTTGGTTTGGTTGATGGAGTTGGACACACACTTGAAGAGGTTGGTCGCGAGTTTAATGTGACACGTGAGCGTATTCGTCAGATTGAGGCGAAGGCGTTGGAGAAAATGCAGAAGATGGAAGGTATCGAGAAACTTCGAGATTACTAACGTTCGTGTTATACTAGAGAACTAATTGCGATGTATCTACGTTATGTTCAAAAAACAAGATGGGGCAGTGCAACCTGCGGCCGTACCAGCTTCGCCTGCAGATCCAGCCGGAGGTGTGGCTATGGCGGCGACGGTTGCTAAGACAGGGATGTCAACTGGCATCAAAGTATTAATTGGAATTTTGGTTACGGTATTTGTGGTAGGGGGTGGAGGTGTTGCGTTTTTGTTGTTGCGCACGCCGTCTCATATTCCTGCGGATGCTCAGAAATTAATGTTCCGAACGTTTGAGGAATTGGTACTCGCTGAGGATGTTCGGTTTAAACTCACGCTTCCGGGTGAAACGCTTGCTGGTTTATCTGGCGAGGTGCTTGAGGATGGTGCACAGGATTTGGGAGTGAATCCAAATGATTTTAACTTGGAATTGATGATTGACACGGTGCAAGTGGACGCAAAACGAATTGATGGAGAAGTTCAGCTTGGTTTATTTTCTGCAGTTGATGATATGGGTGTGAGACTTGATTCTGGTTTTGTGGATGAGAATATTTATATGAGGATTGGGGAGTTGAAGTTTGAGGATCTTCCGTTTGATATCAGTGAGTTGCTTGGTTTGTGGGTTGATCTTGATTTGAGTGCGGTACGAGAGCAAGTGAATGCGTTTTTGGGAGAAACCGAAGGAGAAGAGACAGCGCTTGATCCAGAGGATTACGTCTATCCAGATGTGAAGAAAACATTGGAGCGTATTCGGGATGTGTACATGTTGGCACCTCCGCTTGATCTGACGTTGCTTGAAGAGAATGCAGCCGAAGGGACGGCGACGTTGCAGTTGCGTGCAAATGAAAATGCGAAACAGTTTGTTATTGATGCTACTGTTGAGTCGTATGTCATGTATATTGGCGATATTGATAGTGCAATTGCAGAGAATGCAAGCGCTGGGAATCGGGAGATTATCGCAGCATTAGAAACATATCGTGAGGGATTAGTGAAGGATAATGGTGAGCGTGGAGAATTGATGGCGCAAGAGCTAGAAGATCAGGTTGATTTAGATGAGTTGTATGGTACTGAATCTCCTGTAAGTGGTGTGGCGGTGACACTTACTATTGATGTAAACACAGGACGAGCAATTGAGTTGTCTTACTCACTTGCATTCAAAGATGGGAAAGTTCGGGCTCCGGTGAAACTTGAATGGAGTAATTACAATATTGGAAATACTATTGAGGTGCCAGACGATGCGGTGTCTGTGGAAGAGTACACAGAGATTCTGACAGAGATTATGATGGGAGGGGCACATGAATTGCATGAGGGAGATGTTGATTCTGAGGACGCAGATGTATCTTCCGTGGGATTTGAAATGAAGGAAGGTGCAGATACAGATGTTGATATGTTGTTGGATAGCGATGGTGATGCGCTGACTGATTGGGATGAAATGAATGTACATTCAACCGATAAAAATAAAGCGGACACAGACGGAGATGGTTTGGATGACTTTGATGAGATCAATACGCATAATACGGATCCGTTAAATGCGGACACAGATGGAGATGGTTTTGCTGATGGTGTGGAGGTTGATGGGGGATACAATCCGTTGCAGTAACCGGGATTTTGATACGCATCAAAACCCCGGTTAGCCGGGGTTTTTGAAACGTTTGACTTTCCGAATGGGGTGTCGTATTATTGGGTCGTTCTTGTAAAATTTATAATCCGAGGTAGCTCAGTGGCAGAGCAGTTGACTGTGTACACAGTGTCACGATAGCATATAATATATGCCTAAAAGACGCGTACCTATGCCGATCGTGCCGAGTAAATAAAACGCGCTGTTGTTAAACGGCGCAAGAAAGTTCGCAGGATGGCTGTCGCCTATAAAGGTGGCTGTTGTCAGGTTTGCGGATATGAGAAATATATTGGAGCACTTAATTTTCATCACATTAATCCAGCAGAGAAGGAATTTGGATTATCTGCTGATGGATTAACCCGTTCGTGGGAACGAGTGCGTAAAGAAGCTGATAAATGTATTCTCTTGTGTGCGAATTGTCATGCAGAAGTTCATGACGGCATAACGCAGCTTCCGTCTGAGAAGGCGGTCGAATAATGAGGTGAATTGCTGGAAGGCTAATGTCTGTATCGGACAGACTACGCTAATCAGCAGCCAAGCCGTGAAAGCGGAAGGTTCAGAGACTATCCCTTTGGGAGTACAGACTCATGTGAGTTTGGAAGCGCCTCACATCCCTCGTGGATGATGATATAGTCCATGCCTTAAGGAAACTTAGGGGTAACGTGTAATCAATTGGTCGTGGGTTCGAATCCCACCCTCGGAGCCAACAGAGAATCACTCGTTTGAGTGGTTTTTTGTTTGGTGGTATGATTGGGCACATGATGTACACTGTTTGAAAAGATAGTTACTTATATTTTGGAAAACATTGCAAATTTTGATGGACAGGATTTGGTTTTGGTAGTAAACTATTAAGCAAGTGAGGGTTATATATCGAAGGTGTAGTGGGGAAAGATATTCAGCGCGAATATCGTATATATGTGTATATATTAAGAAAAGTTTTTTGGTCTGTGATTATTTTATGAACAGTTTAGTTGAAATTCATCAGGAAACACATAAAAAAATTATTATACAATTTGGACTAGTTTTTTTATTATTTGTTTCGTATTTTGGGTTCGTTACTTTTCAGTATGGAATTGGGGATGGTTTTTTGATCACGTGGTTGACGTGGTCTTTTTTTGTACTTTGTACTCCTCTGGCTGATGCGGGTTTTCTCATTGATCTTCCTTTGCGGTTACTTTTAAAAGTAAGAATGTTTGTTTCAGAACTTTTTGTCTGGATCATTGCGATTATTCTAAATTTTTATGTATATTTTCATAATCCAGAAGTATATGAAAAAACAAATGTTTTGTCATTGTTTAAACATATACTGGACCATCCAATTCCTTTTTGGGGCATAATCATCCTTTCTGGCGTGGGCACTTTTCTCTCCGTTAAATTTGGAGATGAACTCTTGGATGTTTTTAAGCACAGAGATTGTAAATATCGCCACAAACATTACTTGAAATGGAAACTTATAGTAATGATTTTTATCTTCCTTCTTATTCTTGTGGTTTATGATCATCTTTCAAAACAATTGGGAATTCAGTTGTCTTTTTAGAAGTGTAAGTAGTGGGGGGTTGATATGCTATACTGAGTTTGATTAATTATAGAGTTATTGTGCATGAATAAAGTAAGACTTGGATATTAACTGTCTACAGGATTGGTAAGTGTTACGATGTTGATGGTGGTGGGGATGTATTTTTTGAATTACGATATGGTAGCGGAGACATTTGGTCTACCTGGTTTTCCAGTGTATCTCGTATATCCGTTGGTGGTAGTTCTTGCGTTGGTTGTTTTGGTATTACTTGAAATTGTCGTGCAGTTTTAAAACACTCGTTTGAGTGGTTTTTTTATTCAAGATATAACCCGGCTGTTGGGCCGGGGAGTTTTATTGACTTGCAATTGCTAGTTATGTATCAGCCGTTAAGAAACAAACATATTCTCCGAAATCTGTCGACCATCATGATCAAAGCATCCGTCACTAAAATCTGTTTCCATGTCACATTTTTTAAAGTAAAATCTTCCATCAAAAAATTTGACGATGGTTTCCGCATCTCGCATGCCGTTAAATAAACACACACTTGCTCCTGGAGATGGTGTCATATTAAAAATTGCATCATCACCGATAATTTTACCCTCACCTAGTTTTAATTTTCGGGTATTTATATCAACACGTTGTAAGCGCATGCCGCCGAAGCCGCGAGCTTTTTTTAAATCAGAAGCCCGTATCGAAGGGATTATTTTTTGTACGTTGTGTAAAAAAAGATATTTTCCGATGAGGGGCACGTCGTATAAAGCGTTTTTCAGCAAAAAAACTAATCGAACCCAATCTGTTAGTATTGAAATAAAACTGATTATTGTCGAAAGGCGAAATAAACCGGCGGAACGAAAATAGTCTTTTATGGTGTATATATTTCCGCTTTCAAGGATCGGAAAAAATTTTGCAGTTGGCCCCCAGCGAGTTTTTCCTGGAACTCGGATGTCTGGATCTCCGTGTACAGCGGCAAACGGCAATTTTTTTTCTTGCATGGTGTATACTTTTCCGCGTAAAACTTTTTTGGAGAAATAGAAATTTCCTGCAACGGGGATTAAAGAAAATTCTTTTCCATACCCCAAGGATTTTGCAAAAAATAAACTATATGCATCTGTATTAACGACGAGAACACGACATATAAAAATGCGTGAACCAACATATACATGATATCCATCTTTCACACGCTTTATTCTATCAACCTTATGCCCAAGAAAAACATCAATTTTACGATGTTCTTCTTGGGCAATGTTCTTTGTTTCTGACGCAAACAATTGAGCAAGTTTTTCATAATCAACCGCATGGCCTTTCGGAGTGTATAATGCCAGTATGTCTTGATTCAAAGGACGGTTTTTCACAATTGCTGGTTCGACATGTGCAATCTCGTCACGCTCAAGAAGGCGAAGTGAGGGGTATAAATGTTTAAATTCATCATGTCGTTTGCGTAATCGAGCAACTTCTTGAGAACCTACTGCCAGAACCATTTTTTGGACCTTATGGACAATGCCAGATCCTCGTGCGCCCACAGAATTGATAAATCGAGGGACCATTAATGCGGCCGGTTTTACAATGGATGCTTTTTCTAATGAATAATTAGTTTCAATATCACCAATATGTAATGTTTGTGAATTATTGTTACTTTTGGAATTTACTTGTCCACAGGCTTCGTATTTTTCTAATAATGCGATACGGGGAATATTAGTGTATCGCGTAAGTGTATATAATAGCGCTGTTCCGCTCACACCGCCTCCAATTATAACCACATCATAAGAAACAGCACTATTCATATTTATCGAGAGTTCACGTGAGCATACACAATCCCTAACACAAAACCATACGCCAAATGTCCAAACAAGCTAGGTAATGCGGCCTGAGCTCCTGCCAATGATAGTCGAGTACCCATACCCATCCAAAGAGGCATTATTAGGAGCGGTCCTAACACCCACCATATCGCACCGTACACTAATCCATATGTGATAGCGTTTCCGTGACTTAATGATTTATTTTTAACGAATAGTGCAAATCCGTAACCAATAATAGCGCTGAAAATAATATGCAAAAAGAATCCTGAAAACGCATTTGGTGAGCCTACTAGTTTCCCCACCATTGGAAGCATTCCCATCATTCCCATCATGGCTCCAAAAGCAATTCCTCCGACAACTCCGGCTTTAACGCCAGATAATGCTTGTTTTGACATCATATGAATATGTGTTTGTGACATGTCACATTATTAAGTATTTGCTTAATAGTTTAACATATCCAGTTATTGCTTTCAACAGGTGTCTGGGGATAGAGCAAGAATTGGTATTGTTGATGCGATCATGACGCGCGAAACTTGTGTGTTTTGTTTTGGTGATGAGTGGTGAAATTTTTTTTATGGTATACTTAGTTATATTTTGAATTGTGAGGGTTATGAGTGTGCGAAGTGTGTTGGAGCGGGCGCTTCGAGATGTTGGTGAGGCGCATCACAAAGCTTTTAAAAGTGTTGATGGGCAGGATTCGGAGTGGGCGGTTTGGTATAGTGATTGGTTGATATCGCATATTGATATTCTTGATGTTTTGCCTGGCATTGGCACGAGTGATGAACTTGTCGATATACTGGAGCGACTTGATCGTGAGTTTGCGGCGGAAGATAGGGGGGAAAGTTGGGAGGTATTTTATGCAAGGAACATACTTATGTTAAAGGAGTAAATGTTAAGTGTTTATTTATTAATTGATGGGTGCGTATGATGCCAGATTTGTTTATTGAGTTTGGTCCGCGGGCGATTCTTTCGTTGTCGGGGATTATTGTGTTGATAGCTGGTGTGTGGTATGTGGATCGGACATGGGATGAAAAAGGTTCGGCTGCGTATGCTCGTGCGAAAGCGGCGTGCAAGAAAGGACAAAAAGTTGTTATCCCGGAAAAAGATTTGGATGCGGCGTTTCCGATGCCAATTGTGTTTATTCTTGGATGGTTGCTGTTTGCGAGTTCGTATTTGTTTTCTGTTGATGGCGTTTTTGATCTTAATCGATACAGTGTGGCGGCGGCGGTGATTTCTTTGGTATTGGCTGGAGTAGCGAGTGTGCCGATGGGGAACGCGGTGCGGAATCGTGATGGAAAAGCGAAGATGAAGTTGAGTATGATGTTTGTGATGTCGTGGGTTGGTTTGACGATTGTGTCTGGATTAGGTGGAAATATTGGTGCGACGGCGTATGTGTTGGGTGGTTTTGGTGCGGCGAGTATTGTGGTTTCTATGAAATTGTTATGGAAGTATCGGAAGATGGGGGATAGTTGGGAGCAGAAAGGTGAGCCGAATCAGAATCCAATTGTATATAATATGGGTGGACCGCTGTTTGTGTTTGGATGGTTTTTGTTTTGGGTTGGGATGGCGAGTACGAGTGCGGTGGCTCATGTTGGTGCGGGCTTGCCGATTTATTTTAATGTGCGAACAGCGTTGGCGTTTTTTGCAGGGTGTGGGATGGTGCCGATTGTGATGATGCTTGATTATGCGTGGGATGAGGGCGGAAAGTATGTTGGTTTGGGAACGAGTGGTGCGCATTTTGGACGTTTTTTTGAGGGGCCGATTCCGTTTTTGGTGATGTGGACGTTGTTTGCTGGCGCGAGTTTTTTGGCGATTGATAATGCGGTTATTGAGCCGGATATGCGACGATGGTTGTTGCTGGGTAATGCGATGTTGCAGGCGATTGTTGCTGGCGGGTTTATTCAGACGGCGCTGTATAAAGGAAACATGCAATTGAAGAAGAAGTTTTCCATGGTATTTGTATTGTTGTTTGTGTTGCTTGCGATAAATATTGGATGGAGTGGGGGATTGGTGCGCTATCTTGTGTTTGCTGGTGCGTTGTGTGCGATCATGGGACAAATGAATGTGTTTAAGGATCGAAAAAAAGGGGATTATTGGATGGTTCATAAAAAGGTTAATCCGAATCCGATTGTGTATTCAGTGGGTGAGCCGTTGTTTATGGCGGGATGGATTTTGCTTTCGTTGGCGATGTCATTTCCGATGATGTAAGCATATGATTTTGTTATTATCACTTTTTTCCCCGCTGGTTGAGTTGTTTCCGAATTGGTATATGTCGTGGTGGGTGCCGAGTAATGGGAGGGTTCGGGAATACAGGAAGACGTGGTTGCGGCGGGTGATTGTGGTGAAAGTGGTGTGGTTGCCGATCTTGTTTGTGTTGTCGAGTATTGTGCAGCCGCTGTGGTTGATATGGTTGCTTGGCGCATGTGTGTTTAGTGCGTTTTTTTTGAGGTTGTATGTGATGAGTCGGTTGTTGGGCAAGAAGCATGTTTCGAATTTGTTGCAGGTGTTGCCGGAATGGTTGTATGTGGTTGCGTTTGTGAGTATCGGGTTGGTTTTGTATGCGGCCGTTTCAGATTTTGAGTGGTTGGTTCCTGTGGCGATTGGGTCGATTTTTCTTGGAGCTCATATGGTTGGCAGATTTCGTGAAGGAAGAAATCGTGATTTAAGATGGGATGTTGTTGGACGTGTGGTTTTTAGTGTTGGTTTTGTTTTAAATTTGTATAATATTGTGCGAACTGTGTTTGGGGGATAAATTGTTATAATAATGCTTCGCTATTAAAGTTGTTTTTGTGGGTGCGCTGAATATTTTTGTGGATGAACATTTTTGTAATGGACTGCGTAAACCAAAAAAGTTCGGAAAAACGGAAATGTGGGGAGTAGACAAAGTATCTGTTTTATGCAGATGCTTTTTCTTTTTGAATTATGTTTGATATAGTGAGATCTATGAAAGAAAAGATTAACTCGGCGGGCTCGTCCATCGAGCAGCCTCAGACCCCTGAAGGGTTGAGTGAACAACCCTCTGAGCAGAAGTCGGTAAAGAGTGCTATTGCGTATGAAAAGGCTACTTCAAATGTTGAGAAAATGGAGCGGGTTCATGGTTTTGATGAGGGTGTCTCTAGTGTAAAGCAAAAAGTTGAGAAGTTGTTGCAAGAACGTTCTTGAGTACTTCTATCGGTTGCTGGAAAATCTGGTTCGGGAAAATCGGAATTTTCTCGTGCTTTGCATGAGGAATTGCGTGCAGTTGGAGTTAAATCCATAGTTATTCAATCTGATCATTTTTATAATGATGAAACGGATGCCACAAAGAAGGAGCTTGGTCTTGATGCGCTGCATGCTGCAATACAAGCTTTGCAAGGCGGCGAGCGTTTTGAGGGCTATGAGTCCCACCCTGTTTTGATTGTTGAAGGTCTTCAGACTATTGATGATGAGGTGGTGGGTCAGTCGCCAGATTTTCGTGTTTTTGTTTCTCGAGATGTTCGAACGCGGATAGCTGGTAGGTTGGTGCGCGATCAAGATTCTGGGTTTCGATCCATACAGGACAATCTTCAGCTCTTAGTAAATGTCGTTACGCTCAAGCCAGAGGTGCTTGAAAAATTTGAGGGAGATATGGATATGAGTGCTGTGAATCTTGTTGTTGAAAATGATTACGAAGATGAGAGTGCGTCTAAGTTGGAGATTGAGGGCAATGAGTTAGTTTTTGTATCGCATGATCAAACCTTGGGGAGTGTGCGCGTTAGTGATGTGCAGATTGAGAAATTGAAGCAGTTTGGGATCGTGTAGATTGTAAAATATACTTCAATCAACAGTTCTGAACGCGTTCAACATGCGGAGAACTCAGACAAGCACCTGTAATTGGTGCTTTTTTGATATAGGAGAGTGTGACGTTAGAACTGTGTTGTTTTTTGATGAGTCTTCTGAGCATTGGCGGTTTTGGTATTACTGATCGTCTCATATAAGTTACGGATGAAGATTGAGAAGAAATAGTGATGAAGGTGATGTATTCACATGACTCAAGCTTTATCGCTTGAGTTTTTTGTTTGTGAATTTGTCTTTTGCTGAGTGTAGCTCGTGTTGGTCTCCGTAGTAGCGTTGTATGAAGCGAATGACCGAGAAATTGGTCTTTTTTATTACACATGATCTTGTTTTTGTTTATGTCATTTTGTATACTGGTGGCTGAGATTATTATGAATAGTACAGATAAGGATTTACTTTTTGAGAAGGAAAAGGTGAGGTTAGCAGACATTGCTGGCTGTATTAAGGCGGAAGTCGGTAGGGTTATCTCAAAGAATGATCATATTGAAAAGAATCTTCATGCGATTAATGATGATAATAAGTTAGTGCAGCAGCGCTTGCTCGCATATGGGTTGAGTCGTGTTGGTCAGTTGGAGGAATTGGAGTTGTCTCCATATTTTGTGAGGTGTGTGGTCGAATTTGATGGAGGTGAGCAGGAGGAGTTACATTTTGCTAAATTTTCGTTTACTGATGAGCGTATTTATTCCTGGATTACACCTGCTTCATCCATACGTTTTGAAAGTCCTGGGAAGGTTTCGTATACGCGTCCATCTGGAGAAGCGCGTACGGGAATGTTGATTCAGAAGGACCAATACATGATTGTGAAGGGAAAGATTGTTTTCTTTGCAACAGAATCTACGGCGCAGGAACGTGAGTTGGTGTATCAAGAATACTTCTCTAATCAGAAAACTGGTTTCGTGTTGCCGGAAATTGTTGCGCAAATGGAGAAGGCTCAGGATGCAGTTATTCGTGCGAGTCATGTTGGTGCGCTTGTCATTTCTGGTCCGGCTGGTTCAGGAAAAACGACACTTGCGTTGCATCGCGTTGCGTATCTCACACAATCACCAGATGTGTCAGATCAGTTTTCGCCCTCTACTGTCGTTGTGTTTGTGCAGGACGAGGGAAGTCGTACTTATTTTTCTGGATTATTGCCTCAGCTTGGGATTAATGGTGTTTCTGTTGTGACGTTTGCGGGTTGGGCGATGGAGGTTCTTGAGTTGGAAGGTTATGAATATGAGTATCGAATAGGGGATTCTGAGATAGAGCGAGATGTGTATGAGTTTAGAAAGAGAGAGGCGATGCGAAACATTGATGGCGTAGTTTATAAATCGGATCCGTACAAGGCGCTTGCGTTAGTGTATGAGAATTTTTCTGCGCATGAGATGGACATGTTTGAAGAGCAGAAGCAGCAGAGAGTTTTGGATAGATTTGATGTAACAATATTGCTCATGTTGCATTGTGACAGGTTTGATGGATTGACGATGATGCAGGATTATTACAAAGTTTTAAAAAATCAGGAGTCAGTTAAGAAGATAGGAAGGTTTCCTGTACAGTATTCTCTTGCTATTCTGGATGAGTTTCAGAACTATCTTCCCGAGCAGATTTCTTTGGTTAAGGAGGTGTTAGAAAAAAAGAACAGTGCATTGATGTATGTAGGCGATATGGCGCAGCAGACACAGTTTGGAACGATTCGAGATTGGCAGCAGGTTGGGGAAGTGATTCCTGACGATCGTCTTGTATCTTTGCATAAGGTGTTTAGGAATACGCGATTGATTTTGGAATATATTTCATCGATAGGGTACGACATTGTAATTGAAAAAATGTTGCGTGAAGGTACTCCTGTGATTGAAACGGTTGTTGATACGAAAGAGGAGGAGATTGCATATGTACGAAGTATTGCTGAGACGTGTGAAGGAAATATTGGAGTGCTATCGAAGGATAAGGCATACTTACGTGCGTTTGCGGTGCTGGATGATATTGGTGATCATGTCCATGTGATGAGTATTGATGAGGCGCAAGGTGTTGAGTTTGAGGTTGTGTGTGTTGTTGGTGTGAGTGAGGATATGTTTGTTGTTGAACACGAGGGGGAACCTGAGTCGTATATAAAAGAAAAGATGCAAATCAATAAGGATTTGTTGTATGTTGCTTTGACTCGTGCGATGAATTCTCTGTATATTGTAGGTAGTTCTACTTTGAAGGAAGCGATTCGTTGGTAATATTTTGAAACGCTTTGAGTTAAAAAAACCTCCGTATGGAGTTTTTTAGATTCTCATCGGGATGTCGTGTGTTTTTTAATGCGCTATGCGTTCGGTAGTGTATCGAATCCTTTTTTGAATTCCTCATACCAGGTGTGCTGTTCTTCTTTGCTCAATTTCATCATATTCTCTATTGCTGCTTGATGATCCTGGTCTCCTGTTTTAACCATCTCCATGACGTGGTTCTTGGAGTCTTCTCCCATTTCTTCGGGGGTTTCTCCGATTATTTCTTTGTCGCATGCACCGCGGAGTTGTTTGCAGGTTGTTTTTTTCATGTGTGGTGGATTATATATTGTTTCTAGGATATCTAAATTTCTCGAGTGTGTCATGTGATGGGCTAGATAGTGTGCTTGTTGTCGGTTTCTATCAACACTTTGAGTGCTGTAATAGGCTTTAAATAAAGGGATATTCGTATCTATTGTATCAATACTTAGTTTTTTGTCATGCAACTATTGACAGGTATGGAGATATGTGGTATTCTAATCCTTCAGTTTTGATTCGGGGGAGTTCGGGTGTTCCGGTCTTTCACAATTTATATGTTTTTAGAGGTGATTATGTCTACGATTGATGGTGTGAAGGTTTTGGCTGGCCGTTCGATCAACCGCATTGGCTCGATGTCGGGTCAGAAGTTTAGCGGGTTGATGTATGCGATTCCTGTTGAGGGAGGAAGGTTGCATGAGTACACTCGGTACGTCCTCGATGTTGAGGGTCGTGTTTGGCTGAGTCGTGAGGGCGTGCGGGTCACTGATCCGGCTGTAGTCTCACGTGTTCGCACGATGCGGGATGAGGACTTGGAGACCGCTGATGCGCGAATGCAGTATGCTGTAGCGCTTTCGGATGGTTGTGAGGATCTTGCTGAGGTGCTGGGTTGGCATCTGTGGTTTTGCGACGGTTCTATGATGGAGCCGATTGTCGAAGAAGGCATTAGCTTTTACCAGATGGGCAGGAACGCCAGTCACTCGTTTTATGCGGGTGTGAAGGATGGTAAGCGGTTCACGATGAGCTGCGGAGACGATGATTATGATGATGATGCTGAGGAATGGATTTCTTCGTATCACGTGGTTGAGGTGACCGATGGTTGGGGGTATATGGGTCACAGTTAGAGTGTAGGGTTCACGAATAGCGGCTTACGGGCCGTTTTTTCAATTGCTGTACTACGACCCATTCGACGTGTTCTACTGGTAGTATAGTGTTGAATCACTGATTCAACTCCGGAAGGTATATCCTTCCGGTTTTTTTATATCAAAATTTAAAAAATCCGCCACATGGACGGATGAATTAGTGTGCTGTTTTTGGATCGAGTACGTAGGTGAGGAGTGCGTATTGGAAGTGCGCGTCTTTCATTTCCTGATTCGTCCAAGGCTTGTCTTCTTCTGGGCAATTAAGTACACCGAGCATGAGGAATTCTGTTCCCTCGGAACGCATCTCTACACCTGCGAGAAGTTCGCTCAATTGGTCTCGTGATGTTGGAACGGAGAGGTTAATGTCGAGCACTGTGGAGAAGGCATTTATGACACTATCCCAGAAGGGATGACAGAGGTTTACGAAATCGTGTGATTGTAGCCATGTAATTGCTTCGTGTTGTGTCATAGGGCGAACCGTGATTGAAAGTCCAGTGGTTGGCTGTAGGTGCCAGTGCGGTGATGCAAGAAAGCGCATGGTGGTTTCCTTTATGCGTGAAATGTACTTTGTTCGTTTCTGTAACTGGCGACATTTTTACAGAAGTGGGTGTTTTTGTCAATACGTACAAATAAAAAACCATCGCATGAGCGATGGATGTTACGACATGATTGATGTCTCCGCGACGTGAATTTCACCTCGTGTGTCTGTCAGTTTGGCTTTCCCAACGAGTCGTTCGGCTTGTGTGAATAGTTTTTGGTATGCTCCTTCGACATCGTCTTGCGGTGTGACAAGCATGGTCGCTACACCGAAGGTGGCGCGTTGATTGATGACTGCTCCTGCAACACTAGCTGGGGCTGCCTCAAGCGCTCTCTTGATGCGATTCGCAATGTGCATGCCGTGATCCGCGAGTGTGTTGAGATTATCATCTCTGTCACGTGTCTCGGCGGCATGAATGCGTGATACAGGTACAGTGCCTTGTGTGCAGAAGATGACGAACTCTTCGCCACCCCATCGAATAACGATATCGGATCCGCGTGTACGCTTCTTGAGAAGCTGTGAAAACCACTGTAGAACGAGATCGCCGACAGCGTGACTGTGTTCCTTGTTTACTGCTCCGAAGTGATCGAGGTCAATGAAGATGACGCTGATTGATCCGGTGAATTCAATGTCGTTGATCCGCTCGAGTTCTTTTTCGATGTATTGTCGTCCAGCTCTTTCGTTGAGCAGTCCGGTTCTGTCATCATACATCAGCATTTTTCGCTGGCGCATGAGAAGAGATTTGCCGGTTGTTGTTTCGGCAAATGCAGTCGCCGCTAGACGATCACTTTCAGTTGGATAAATACCGGTGTGATCCTGTATTCCTTCTGGATATAGGACGATAAGTTCACCATCGCTGGCGAAGTCGAATGAACATTCTAGGCTATTTTGATTCAATGGCTTCTTCCTGTGGTTGTTAAACTGGTGTCATACTGCCACAAAATATGGATTTTGTCAACCCCACATCTATCGTGTCGTGGTAATGGTTTCTGCTTTGTGTGGTTGCGTTTCAACCTTAAATTTAATTCTGCCTAGAGCTTGACCGTTTTTTGTTTCGATCGTCACGCGCCATTTTCCTGGGATGAGGTTGGATGTTCGTGTGAATCCTCTGTATCCGTTTTCACGACCACCTGAAATGCGGTAGCTTGGTCGGCTTTTTTCGATCCACTTTCCGTCCTGCTTGAACTCCCATTGGTGATAGATTTGCGTATTGAGTTTTGTTGGAGCAAATATCGAAGTGAATGCGTAAATGGTTTCGCCCTGAGTTATGTGAATGGTTTGGCCCGGGATGATTCGATCAAGAAAGGTTTCGTGTTCTTGTGCAAGTGTGTATCCATTTTGTGTGCGAGTAACACTGTGGTATATCCCTGCTTCTTTAAGTGAGAGTGGAATAGGGGGGATGATGTTGAATATATAGAGTGCGTTCATGACGATAAAGATACCAACGACGAATCGCTGAGATTTTTTTCTGTTGGTTTTGAAAGATGTGATATGTTTGGACAAGAATGTGATGTATGTGTAGATGATGAAAAGACTGATGATTCCTGCGGCTATGAACAGCCAGACACTGATGGTGTTGAATAGGAAGGGGAGTACGAGTGTCAGAATTGAGAATGTAACAAAGTAATAGGAGCCGATTTGGACGGTTGGTTTTCTAAAGTTTTTTCTGAATACTTCGTTTGAAAGCATGAGTACGGCGATGAGGCCCAGGACAGGCCAGCTGGCGGAGAGCGTTCCGCTGTACCAATAGAAAATGAGCGATGCTGATAGTAATGCACCGAGAGAGAATTGAATGGCGAGGGGGGAGATGAGTGTGAAATATTGAAGAAAACGCTTTTTTGTTTGAATGTGGGAAAGTATGATGGCGCAGCCGAGGATGACGTAGTGAACTGCCAGTATGAGGAATGCGGTTTTGATTTCGATGTTTTTGAAAGTTAAAAAATCGACAGCGACACCACAAAGAAGCATGCCGGGCATGAGCAGTTTTTCGTTCTGCTGGATGGTGCGTTTAATTTTTTCGTATCGTACAAGTTTCTTGATGTGGTTTTTCATATGGGTATTGTATCATGAATGATCGTTTGAATTAAAAAACCGGCGAGTATTTCGCTGCAATTCTTAGGTATGGTATGATTGTCTTATATTTAGTAAAGATGAATTATGGCATTCGAGACACCAGCATCACAAGAATCAGAAGGGTGGGATTTTAACACTGCAGAAAAAGAAGCCAAAGAAGAGATGGATGAACAAGTAGAAGTTGTCATGAATAAAGCAGAAGAGCTTGGGTTGGGAGGTGCTGAGATTCATTGAAATGATAACATTCAGGATGGGCGTGATGATGGGGTTATTTCAGCGTATTCTGTTAAGTTTTGGGATGTTCCTGGTGAAACGAATCGCAGTTCACCAACAGTAACGGCATTCATTTTTGTTTCTGATAATGAGCTCGGCGGAAAGAGTACGACTGTTGAATACGGTTTGACGGGGATTGGTGGTTTCTTAAGGGGCGGTGCGGTTGAAACATTTGAGGCAGCGATAGCATTATTTAATGAGGGGAAAGGGTAGTCAGTACGTTTGAGATTTGGGTGAGGTGTGTAGAAATGAAGTTTTAAAAAACTGCGACCTGTTGTCGCAGTTTTGCTAATTGGGGTTGTAGCAGCCGCCGCCAGCGTTGTCGCAGCGAACCTGCTGGCAGATCGGGCAGAGATGCTGTGTGATCGTTTCCGTCTGCTCAACCATGCGAACCGTCGTGGTGACAGTACAGTTGGTTCCTGAGTGCGTGCTGATTTTGGGTTCGCCGATTTGGCGCGATGATTTCGAGATGTCTCTTTTGTGACCCATTGTTTCTCCTTCTGTGATACAAGATGTGTGTACTATACATTATTTTCTTCGTGTTGTCAATGGTTATACGTAAACAAAAAATCGCCACATCTGGCGATTTTTATTTTCTATTGCTTGCACACAGTTTCTAGAAGTTTTGTACAAACGAGATACGGGTCTATGTTTGCAGCTGGTCTGCGGTCTTCGAAGTAGCCTGCTTTGTTTCTGGCGGTTTCGAGTGGAATGCGGATTGATGCCCCTCTGTCGCTCACTCCTGATCTGAATTCGCTGATATGAGCTGTTTCGTGTTGTCCGGTGAGCCTTTCTGCATTTCCGCTTCCGTATGCGGTCATGTGATGGTCGTGTGCTGTTTTGAGTTTAGCGATTGCTGCCTCAATTGCGTGCATGCCTCCTTCAGATAGCATGGCTTTGGTTGAAAAGTTTGTGTGTGCTCCTGCACCATTCCAATCTCCTTTAACTGGCTTGGGTTCATACGAAACAGAGATACCAAAGTCTTCGCCGATGCGGTCGAGTATCCATCTCGCAAGCCATATTTCATCTGAAACTTCTAAGGGTCCAACTGGGCCTACTTGAAATTCCCATTGTCCTGGCATGACCTCTGCGTTGATACCAGAGATGGTGAGTCCTGCTTCTATGCATGCTTGTAAGTGCGTTTCGACGAGCTTTCTTCCATATACGCGATTAGCGCCTACTCCACAGTAGTACGGGCCTTGTGGAGCAGGGTAGCCGGATGCTGGCCAACCATAGGGAGTCGCATTTCCGTTGAAGAGTGTATATTCCTGCTCTATTCCAAACCAGGGTTCTTGATCTGCTGTGCTGTGTGCGAGTTTTTTTAGTTGCGCTCTGTTGTTCGATGTATGTGCCATTCCGTGTGCGTCCAGAACTTCGCACATGACGAGTACATGCGGTTTCCCACGCGTGGGATCTGGTACACATCTAACTGGTTTGAGGATGCAGTCACTGCTGTTTCCGACGGCTTGTTGAGTACTCGATCCGTCGAATCCCCATTCTGGTAGATCAGATAGTGCGTGTACTTCGGTGTCCAAAATTTTAGTCTTGGATCTTAGTGCTGTTGGCTCGTGTCCATCTAGCCATATGTACTCTGCTTTCACTTTCGGCATACGCATAGGGGTTAAGAGCAAAAGAAAAGCATAACCTACTTATGTAGCATAGTCATGTGGACAGATTATGTTTTGCTATGAGGTGTATTACTTGGTACAGTGGATCGCATGAATGCATTGAAAGTTCACAATTTTACGAAGCGGTATGATACGACTGATGTAGTCCATGCTATTAATTTTGAAATTCCTGAAGGGGCGTTTTTTGGATTTTTGGGGCCCAATGGAGCGGGGAAGACAACGACTATCAAATGTATAACGGGTATTTCACAGCCTACGTCCGGAACGATAGAAGTTTTTGGTGTTGATGTGGTAAAGGATTATAGAAAGGCACGTGCAATGGTCGGTTTATCGCCACAAGAGTTTAATGTTGATATTTTTGCGAAGCCTCGTCAGATTGTGGGTTGGTCAGCTGGATATTTTGGGATGAGGAAATCTGAAATTGGCGATCGCGTTGATGAACTGTTTGCGCTGCTAGATTTAAAACAACATGAAGAGAAGAAATTCATGCAGTTGTCAGGTGGTTTAAAGCGACGAGTTATTTTGGCACGAGCGATGGTGCATGATCCGAAACTGCTTATTTTGGATGAGCCGACGGCTGGAGTTGATGTTGAGTTGCGTCGCGAGATCTGGCAGTACTTGAAGAAGATTAATGAGCAGGGAAAATCAATTTTGTTTACATCTCATTATTTGGAAGAGGTTGAAGCTTTGTGTAAGCGTGTGGCTATTATAAATGAGGGTCATATTGTTTCAATCGAAAACATGGATGTTCATACAAGAGATGGTGGTAAGTTGGAAGACAAATACTTGGCGATTACTCAAAAGAAAAAGGTATGAATTGGATAGGGCTTCAAACAAATACACAGCGGGAGATATCTCGTTTTTTGCGTGTGTCGATTCAGACGCTTGTGTCTCCGTGGATTAATGCTTTTTTATACATTTTTATTTTTGGATTTGTTGTGGGTTCTCGTATTGATACGATTGCAGGTATTTCATACATCGAGTTTGTGATTCCGGGCATCATTATGCTGAATGTGATTACGTCTTCATTTATGCAGACCTCTTCTTCGTTGTATTTTGGGCGGTTCGTTCGTTATATCGAAGAGTTGTTGGTATCGCCGCTTTCAATGCTTGAGATCATTTTGTCTCATGTTATTGCGGGAGTAGCTCGGGGTGTGATGGTTGGGGTTGGTGTATACGCTATAGCGATTTTGTTCGGCGTGGCTGGTATTGATCATCCGTTTTTATTTTTATTGTATGCAGTTTCGATCGCATTGCTGTTTAGCTTTCTTGGTTTGATTATTGGGTTGTGGTCGGATAATTTTGAACAACTTTCGATTGTGGGAACGTTTGTGATTACTCCACTAACGTTCTTGGGAGGCATGTTTAACTCTGTGACGATGTTGCCACCTGCGATGCAGCAGATTGTAAAGGCAAATCCTTTCTTCTACTTTGTTGATGGATTTCGATACTCAATGACGGGAGTGCAGGAGGCGAGTCTGGTGACAGGAGCGTTGGTTATTGCTGGGCTAGTCATGGGGTTGGGTTGGTTAACACATCATCTTTTTCATATTGGTTGGAAAATTCGTGAATAGTATGAGATGTATAAAATTCTTTAGTCGATTCACCTTTATTTTTTTTGGATTAGTGTTGTTGGGTGTGGGTTGTGGTACTGGTGAAGTAGATTCTGATCTCGTTAATCAGCGGCCGTATAAGGAAATTGTTGATCCAAGTGGTTTTGTAAATTCTGATCCATTTCTGTTGCAGGATCTTGTGGGTAAGAAGGTTATTTTGTTAGATATCATGACATATAGCTGCATTAATTGTCAGCGTACGTTTCCATACATTAATGCATGGCATGAGGCATACGAAGATGAGGGTTTGGCTGTGGTGGGGATTCACACACCAGAGTTTGGGTTTGAGAAAAAGATTGAGAATGTTCGTGACGCCGCAGAGCGTTTTGGTTTGAAATTTCCGATTGTGTTGGATAATGATTATGGAACGTGGAATGCATATGAGAATCGATTTTGGCCACGGAAGTTCTTGATTGATATTAATGGAAACATTGCGTACGACCATATCGGTGAGGGTGGCTATGACGAGACAGAATTGAAGATTCAAGAGTTGTTGGAGGAGCGTAAGCGTGTGTTGTCATCGAATGTTGCATTAACGAAGGAGATGCAGGATGTGGATGCTGAAGTTGTAGCTCCATCACGTTTACGAAGTCCAGAGACATATTTTGGGAGCTTGAGGGCTCAATTTTTAGGACATGCAGTTTCGCAGGAAGGAACAATGATTGAATTTGCTGAGCCAGTGGAGCAGCAAAAGAATAGCGTGTATCTTGTTGGTGTCTGGGATGTTCAGCCGGAGTATGCAGAAGCCGTCAGTGAAGATGCATATATTTTATATAACTATACTGCTCAGAAAGTGTTTCTTGTGATGAGTGCTCAGGATGGTGTTGATGCGTGGGCGTATCAGGATGGAGAAGCTGTTGGGTCTGGTGCCGGGGAGCATGTAGAGGATGGTTTGTTGCGTGTAGAGGAAGAGCAGTTATATCGAATTATTGAAAATGAAGAAGTTGAGACTCATGAGTTTAGGTTGGATGTGCAGCCTGGATTACGAGCATTCGCATTTACGTTTGGATAACGTTTGTATTGAAAAGCCGGCCCATGTGGGGCCGGCTGCTAGGTTTAAGGCATGAAGATGGGGAGGACGCCAGACGCATCGGTCATTCTTTGTCCGCGCATGACGCGGTCATAGTACTGACGTGCGTTGTAGCTCCACGCATCTTGTGATGCGTATGGGTCGTAGAAGCCATCGGTGTCGAAGCGAGCGCTGAAGCGCGCTCCAAAGGCAGCTGCCTTTGCGAGTGCGTTTGAGGCTGACCATCCTTGTCCGAGGATGTAGCCGAGAAGCCAGACGTCGAGATTGACGCGTTCTGGATTCAGCACTTTGTATCCCATCCGTCGGTCGTTAATGATAGCGGTGTGACCTGCGTCTCGCATGCCAAGCAGAAGGCTTGTCCATCGCCATTCGTGGGAGATGTCCCACGCGCCGATGTTGGCGTAGAACCAGTGATCGGGGTGAATATTGAAGTACTCGTTTCCGAACCAGACAGCTTTTGCGCTACCGGAATTATTTCTTCTGTTCAAAGATACCTGCATGTTCGTTCTCGCTTTGCCGTTTCCGGCGTTGCACGGCCGAGGCCGTTAGATTTGCGTTCGGGTTTCACTCGCTCACTCGCTGTAGATCTCAACATAATTCTGTCGTATCTACATGCACATATTCATTATGTGAATTGTGCACAATCTAGAGATGTCATTACAAAATAAATGACATGTGTGAATCATTTGTTTAACAAACAGTTCCTATGAACTATAGCATAAAAAAGCGGTTTTGTCAATGCTGTTAGGACTTATTTATGTCTAATTGGTTAGATTATCCTAAGTTTAGGTATCAAAAAATGTTGCTTTGTAGGCAACATTTTTTGATACGTTATTTCAGTTGTTTTGCTATGGATTTACCAGCTAGTTGGCCCGTTGCCCATGAGGATTGTAAGTTGAATCCTCCTGTAACACCATCGATGTTCATGACTTCTCCTGCAAAGAATAGGCGAGCGGTGATGAGTGACTCCATGGTCTGAGGATTGATTTCATCTGTGTTTACTCCGCCGGCTGTTACGAACTCGTCTCCAGGACGTCGTTGTGTGAGAGTGAGTGGTAGTCCGTGTTCTAGTTTGTTCAGTAGTTTCTTTCGGTCTAGTTTTGGGATGTCTGCTAGTCGAGTGTCTGTATCTATTTTGCATTGTTTGAGAATAGATTCAGTGAGGCGATGGGGGAGATGTTCATTCAGAATTGATTTGATGTGTTTTTTTCCACGAGTGCTAATATTTGTGGTGAGTATGGTTCTCCATTGTTCTGGTGTGATGGATGCGTTTGGGTGTAACAATACATTGCATGGTTCAGTGTCTGAGACAGGATCAAATGTAATGTGAGACGAGAATGCGAATGTTACTGGACCAGAAATACCGAAGTGTGTGAAGAGGAATGGTCCGGTTGATTTTATTTTGCCGGATGTGATTTTGGCGTTGGTAAGTGCGATTCCTGAAATTTGTTTCGGCCACTTTTCTTTTGTGAAGAAACTGTTCAATGAGGGACCAAGCTTTGTAACTGTGTGTCCGAGTGATTCTGCGAAATGGTATCCGTCTCCAGTTGAGCCTGTTTTGCGGTATGCATTTCCGCCGGTGGCAATAACAACGTAGTCGACTGTTGTTTTTTCTTTTTTTGTCTTGATGATAAATTGCTGATCGTGTTTGACGATGTCGGTTACACGTGATCGGTAGTGAATGCGTACTCCGTGTATTGCGAACATGTGTTCAAAAACGCCAACGATGTCTTTTCCGTCATTTGAGACAGGGAAGACGCGGAGATCATCTTCGATTTTGATTGGTACACCGTATTTTTCAAACCAATTGTATGTTCCTTCTGGTGTGAGTTTTGAAAGTGATGCTTTTAGAAAATTGGCACCGCGTGTGTATTGTTTTTTAAGAAGGTGTGGGTCTCGTAGTCCTGTTGTGATGTTGCATCGGCCTCCACCGGCAATCAGGACTTTCACGCCGAGTTTATTGTTTGCGTCAAATAGAAGAATATCGCAATCTTCTCCAGATTCGATAAGAGCAGCTACGGCCATCATGCCCGCAGCGCCACCTCCGATGATTGCAACTGATTTCTTCTTCGATTTCATGCGGGTATTCTAGCATGTTTCGGTGTTTTGTCAATGGGGTTGATGTGCTAAGCTCTATGAGTATTTTGAGTTATGGGTTGTAAGAAATTGTGTATGAATAAGAGAAAATTGGCTTGGGATCCACTGCCTAAGGAAAAGAGGCAGGCATACTTGAATAATATTGTTGTGTGGTTTGCTGAGAATAGAGATGAGGATATTGGGGTGATAGCAGCAGAGGAACTCCTCGATTTTTTTATGGAAGGAATAGGTCAGGATTTGTATAAAAAGGGAATTGAGGACTCAAAAAAATTACTGCGATCGAGATTTGATGACTTAGCATTGGATTTGGATATGCAAATAGAGGGTCGGTAGGGGTATCAAAAAACGAGCATAAGGTGCTCGTTTTTTGAAACTTTGTTTATTCTGTTTTTTCTCTGCCGTATTCTAGGATATCTTCTGGTACGTCTTCTGGTGATTTCTCTGAAAATTCTTCTTCATCGAAGTCTCCCTCTTCCATTATTTCAGCGTCGATTTCAGCGAAGTTGTTGAGGAGCTCGTCTAGTTTTGTGTGCAGCATGTTGAGTTGTCTGAGTACTTCAGAGTTGTCGCATGTTGCTGTTGGTGCTGGACGGCTTTCTCGTTTTGGTTTAGACATACTTTCTTTTTTTCCAAAACACGTGCTGCATAGAATAGGTTTTTTTCCGTTTGGTCGGAATGGTACTTGGCAATCTTGTCTACATTTCTGACAGACTGCTTTGTGCATCGAAGGTTTTGAGCTTCTTCGTTCATTGCCGTAGTTCGGGTTGTTGTCTCGCTCTCTACGTTCGTTCTTGTCGCGTTGAAAGTTGACTGCACGAGTTTCTCCTCGTGAACCACGATCGCTTGGTCTTCGGCCGCGCTCTTGTGCGTTCTTTCTTCCTTTCTTTTCGCGTCGAATGGCGCTCTTTCGGGCCTTCGTTCCGCTTGATTTGAAATTTTTCATGTGATTTCTTTATCGTGGCTTGTATGTGCTCAGGTTTATACCTTTTATATGAATGTATGTCAAGCGTTTGTTGTTCGATAATGTGATTTTTTTCTCAGCAAAACTTAACTATTTTCCCATTCGGATGGAACAATATTCGATCTCTTTTTTGTTGCGGGGGTTGACAAAGTTAGGGATTTTTGCTAATATAGCCGTATATTATTCATGAGGCAGATGCGATACAGCACTCCTCAATGGACTTGAATCATTTTGTCAGTCGGCGTAATGCTGGTGTGTGACGTTGATGAAATCAGGTCACATAACAGAAAGCCGATTTTTTTGTTGGCTACATAATTTATGACAAAACATAACGATGAAAAAAAGGTAGATACGGGAACTTTCAGCGATTTGCCGATTGCTGAGAAGATGTTGGCTATTTTGCGAAAGAAAGGCTTCACTATCCCAACACCCATTCAGCATCAAATTATTCCTGGTGCGATTGAAGGTAAAGATGTTATCGGTATTGCTCAAACAGGAACAGGTAAAACACTCGCGTTTGGTATTCCGATGATTCAACGTATTGCACAGCAGAAAGGGCATGGATTGATTATTCTTCCAACTCGTGAGCTTGCATTACAGGTTGAGAAGAATTTTGAGATGATTGGTAAAGAATTGGGTGTGCGTACTGCTGTGTTGATCGGTGGTATTTCTCAGCACGGCCAAGTGAAGGCCTTGAAGAAGAAACCTCATGTTGTGATTGCTACTCCAGGACGTTTGGTTGATTTGATTGATCAGGGATTGTACTCATGTAAGAATGTTTCAATTGTTACGTTGGATGAGGCTGGTCGTATGCTTGATGTTGGTTTCTTGCCACAGATTAAGCGTATCTTGAAGCTTGTACCAGAGGAGCGACAAGTGATGTTGTTCTCAGCTACGATGCCTAAAGCAATTTCATCTTTGGCAGCTGAGTTTATGCAAATTCCTTTGCGCATTGAGATTGCACCACAGGGAACAGCAGCTAAGAATGTTGAACAAGAAATTTTCGTTGTTCGAAAAAAAAACAAAACACAATTACTTGAAAAGTTATTGAGTGAGTATAAGGAGAATACCGTACTCGTATTTTCACGAACGAAGCATGGTGCTAAGCGTATTGCACGAAATATTCGTGCGATGGGTCATACTGCTACAGAGATTCACGGGAATCGTTCACAAGCACA
>Ga0114932_10001229_pt1 | contig 29476 bp, 26 predicted proteins | sample 2SBtaG_2_FD_87286 | JGI IMG/M metagenome (GOLD analysis project Ga0114932, IMG submission 87286) | Deep subsurface microbial communities from Kolumbo volcano to uncover new lineages of life (NeLLi) - 2SBTROV12_ACTIVE470 metaG | ecosystem: Environmental > Aquatic > Marine > Volcanic ...
GCCGTCAGCGCGTGCACCAGGTGCCACGCCCACGCGGAGACCGTGCTGTGGCGGGTGCGCAGGAGGGTCTCCGACCGAGCCACCGTGGCCATCGCCGCCCGTGAGAACTTCAGCGCCACGCCGCTCACGGTGCCCGCATCCACCCCGCAGATCTCGGCGACCCGTTGAGGGGTCCAGGGCGCCAGCCAGTCCTGGGCCTCCTGGAAGCCGACGGTGTAGTCGCGCAGGTACTGGTGCTCGTACCAGCCATTGGCGGCGATCGTGTGGGCCATGCCCAACAACAGGAAGGTCTCGGTGCCCGGTCGGAGGGAGATCGCCTGATCGGCCTGATCCGACAGCGGTGTGGTCCGGTGGCCGGCGGTGATCAGCCGGGCGAAGCGACGTGTGCGCTTGAAGTACTGCAGGGCCTGGGTGTGGATGGTGCCCGCCTGGAGCGGGCCCCAGCGGACGTCCTCCTGGTCACCGCCCAGGACCAGCGAGTAGTGGGCCCGGCCCACGTCGGACTGCAAGGCCACCGGGTACCCGAGCATCAGCTCGGACGCGTAGAGCAGGGAGCTCCCGTTCAGGGACATCTCGCTGAGCAGGTTGGTGGTCCCCAGGCCCAGGGCAAAGGCCGCGGTTCGGACCGCGCCATAGGCGTTGTGACCCAGGGCCGCACCTGCATACACGCCGATGGCCTGGGGACCGGCGTCCTTGCGGATCCGCGCCAGTTCCCCGCCGATGGCCGCCAGGGCTTCGTCCCAGCTGACGGGCTCGTGGCGATCTCCCACGCGCTTCAGGGGCTGGGTGATGCGCGTGGCCCCGGTGCTCGAGAGGGCACCGACCCGGCCGACTTCGCACAGGAAGCCCGCGTTGTTGGGGTGACTGCGATCGCCTTCGATCCCGGTGATGGCGCCGCCGGAGATCTCGAGATCGACTCCGCACAGGCCGTCACAGGCCCGGCACCAGGTCAACGACTGCGCCATCCACGGTCTCCAGGCTCGCGGGCCGCCAGGATAGCCCGAGGTTCCGCGGTCACAGCATCCCGGGCAACACCGACGCCAGCAGGCGCGACGCGCGGGGGAAGGGGATCAGGGCCCCCTGCAGCGCTGCCCCGGCCCGGGCGCTCTTGAGGCGGGGCACGAGCTGCAGCAAGAGCGCCTCGATGGAGACGCCGCCGACAGCGGCCAGATAGGCCACCACGGGGCAGGTCGGCTCGGTCGCCAGGGCGCGAGCGGCGGCTTCGACCGCCAGGTCTTCGCGCCCGGCGGACAGCAGCGCTGCGGCCGGCTCAGCCCGGCCCGTCTCGGCGGCCAGGACCAGGGCCTCGACGTGGCCGACCGCGGCGTGGGCCCAGCAGATGGCCGGAAAGGCAGGGTGGCCGGCACAAGCCATCAAGTGGGCGACCCCGGGCACCGGCTCGGCGAGGTCGGAAAGCCCGACGAGCCAGCCGGCTGCAGGGTGGCGCTGGGCCGCCATGGCGATGACCTCGGCCCGGGTCGACGGCTGGACCTCCAAGAGGCGCTTGTAGATCGCCGCTGGCGGTGCCCGCTGTTCCAGGGGCTCCACCACGCCCAGCGCGGCGCGCACCGCCGCCGGCGTGTCGACGGCCCTGGGCCCGATCACCAGGTCGAGCAACGCCACTGGGTGTCGCTTGGCCAGCGCCTCGTAGAGCAGGGTCAGCCCCGCCGGGTCGGCAATGCCCTCGATCTGGGCACGCAGGGCCGCCAGGTCCTGGGGCAGTCGCAGCTCGCTCAGGTCCCCCCGCAGCACGTCCCTCACGGGGCCAGCCCGCAGCGCGCCAGGGTCTCCTTGGGCGTGACGGCGGTGGTGGACCGCGCACCCCTCGCCGCGGCGATGAGCGGGCCTTCCGGGGCTGCATCGAGGGTCAGCGCACCCGGCGGAAGTCGGGGCACCCCCGCCGGGGCCAGCAGCGGATGTTCAGGCCCCACCAGCGGTCGCACACGCTCTGCAGACCACTGCCAGACCATCTCCAGCCCGACCCCTGCGACGGAGATCCCGGCCGAGTCCGAAGCCACCAGGAACAGGGCCAGGTCCTCGCCCTGGGCCGGTCCGAGCGCGGCTCGGGGGAGGGTCAGGATCCGATCCCACGCGGAGCGCAAGGCCGACAGCCTGTCGGCGCCGCCGACGTCGGCCAGAGCCTGGTGGAAGCGGATGACGACGGGCCACGTGACTTCGGGCGGCGAAGACGCGGCCACCCGGCCGACCAGGTCCAGGCGGACTCCCCCCTGCGACCAGCGTCGCTCGAAGAGGCCGTTGAACGGGTATCTGCCAGCGCCGCACAACATGAGCGCTGCAGGCAGGGATGGCTGCATGGGCTTCTGGGTGTGAATCCGCGGCCTTCCTGGCCGCGAGCGCAGTCTAATGGGGGATCGCTGAGAGTCCCAAGCCAGGGATTCCCCGGCAGCCGACCCCGGGGAGTCGTGCCCCTTGTCCGCCGGACGGCCGCACGATAGCTCCACGCTCGCTGGAGGCTTCATGCACAACTGGCTCATCCCTGGCGGCGGCATCTGCGCCGGCACCGGCATCATCCTCATGCTCTTCGGGTTCGAGGCCTCGACGGGCCAGGACTTCGCCGCGAGCTATTCCCAGGTCGGGTACACCGGCATCGACTCCTTCGGCGCCACCTCGGCCGGCATGGCCGGTGTCGCCTTCCTGCTGCTCGGCGTCGGACTGCTCATCGCCGGGAACCGCACCGCCTGGACCAAGACCGACGGCTACTGATCGGAGCCGTCCCGGGGGCTCGCGCCCGGACTGTCACGGGAGCGTTGAATTGGGGGCTTGACCCCTCCGGCTCTGGCCTTATCTAAGCAGGCTCTTCCGACCCCTCGATCCGCGGCACGGGCAGGACATGGCCAGGCGACCCCGCTCCCTCACGGGCATCCAGCCCAGTGGCATGCCACACCTGGGCAACCTGGTGGGCGCCATGGAGCCCGCGATCGCGCTCCAGGACACCCACGACAGCTTCTACTTCATCGCCAGCTACCACGCCCTGACCACCACCCGCGACGCCGCCGTGCTGCGGGAGCGTCAGCGCCAGGTCGCCATGTGCTGGCTGGCCCTGGGACTGGATCCGGAGCGCACGACCCTCTGGCGCCAGCAAGACGTGCCCGAGGTCTGCGAGCTGTCCTGGATCCTGAGCTGCTTCACGGCCCACGGCATGATGGAGCGAGCCCACGCCTTCAAGGCCGCGCGCGACGCAGGCCGCGACGTCAACATGGGCACGTTCTGCTACCCGGTCCTGATGGCGGCGGACATCCTGCTGTTCGACTCCGACGTGGTTCCCGTGGGCAAGGACCAGAAGCAACACGTCGAGATGGCCCGCGACATCGCCCAGGCCATCAACCACCGCTACCGCGACGCCGTGTTGGTCCTGCCGACCCCGGTCGTGCCCACCCAGGAAGATCGCGCAGCGGTCCCGGGTCTGGACGGACGGAAGATGTCGAAGTCATACAACAACCACCTCCCGCTCTTCCTCCCTCCCAAGCAGCTCCGCAAGCGCATCATGCGCATCGTCACGGACAGCAAGGGGGTGGACGAGCCCAAGGACCCGGACAGCTGCACGGTCTTCGCTCTCTACAAGCTCTTTGCCACTGCTGAACAACAGGCCGACCTCGCCTCGCGGTATCGTGAGGGCGGCCTGGGGTACGGGACCGCCAAGCAGGAACTCTTCGAGCTCCTCGACGCGCGACTGACCGCCCCCCGCGAGCGCTACCAGGCGCTCGAGGCATCCCCCCAGAGGGTCGACGAGATCCTCGCCGGCGGGGCTGGTCGGGCCCGAGAGGTCGCGAGAGCCAGGCTGGGTCGGGTCCGTGCCGCCGTGGGCCTCAACTGAATCCGCTAATCAAAGGCCCTCCGGGCCACAACGAGTTCACATCGTCTTGACACACAGGAATCTCCGCGGGCTGTAAAACCCGCCCGATTCCTCCGCCGCGCAGGTGCAGGCACTCACACGGCCAAGAAGGCCGGACGTGAACTCGGCGGTCGCCGCTTCCACTGTTCCCACTCCATCCCTCTCGTCCGAGAAGGAGTCTCCATGTCCCTCTCCCTTCACACCGGCTTCGGCTCCTACTCCTCCGACTCCAGTGGCGGGCGCTCCGAGCGCCTGACCGCCGAGGAAGAGAAGGACATGGCCCGGGCGATCCGCTCGGCCGAGGAAGCGGCTCGCGGTGCCATCGCCGGCATCGAGATGGCTGAGGAGATCCTGAAGCGTCGTCCCGAGCGGGCCGAGCGCACCCGTGCCGGCGCGGTCGACCGCCTCGAAGAGGCCGTGATGATCGTGGTCCGCGCGGCCAAGAAGGACCCGGAGCTCAAGTCCTACTCCCGCAAGGCGTCGGGTGCCTGGCAGGAGGCCGAGAACCTTCGGTGGCGCCTGGCCATGTCCGGCCGCCGCATCGCCCACGGCGAGGCCCGCAAGCTCGCCGGTCCCTTCATGGACGAAGAAGACCTGGTCCAAGAGGGCTACATCGGCCTGCTCCGTGCGGCCAAGCGGTTCGACCCCGACCGCGGGATCCGGTTCAGCACCTACGCCCGCTGGTGGGTTCGCGCCCAGATGACCCGGGCCATCGACCACACCGGTCGGCCCGTGCGGCTGCCCGGCTGCGCCGTCGAGCAGACCCGAAACCTGCGCAAGGCCATGAAGCGCTTCGAGGCCAGCGGCGTGGGCTACACGGTCCAGGACCTGGCCAACGAGGTCGGCATCGACAAGGAGCGGGCTGAGCTGCTGCTGTCCCAGGGCAACACCATCTCCCTGGAGCAGCCGGTCGACGACGGCCCCCGGCCGCGACCCCTCGAGCGCTTCCTGAGCGACGACGACGCGCCCCAGCCCGACTCCGAGGCCATCCAGACCCAAGAGCTCTTCCGCATGGACACCGCGTTCCACAACGTGCTGACCGAGCGGCAGCGGTTCGTGCTGACCCGTCGCTACGGCCTCGAGGACGGCGAGTTCCGCACCCTGTCCGAGGTCGGCAAGGAGCTGGGCCTGTCCCGAGAGCGCGTCCGCCAGATCGAGCGTGAAGCGCTCATCCGCCTGCGCGACCTGTCTGGCATCCGGGACGCGATCCAGGACACGCCGGGGCTGGCCCCGCGGATGTAGCGCGAGCGCGGTCGCTGGTCCTCAGCCGGCGACCGCTGCGAGCACCCGCAAGAAGTTCTCGCCGTAGGCCTTGTGGATCTGTTCCGCGGTCCAGCCCGCGCCCAACAGGGCCTGGGTGAGGGCCGGCAGCTTGTCCGCGCCGTCCAAGGCCCTGGGGTAGAGCGAGAAGCCCTCCCAGTCCGTGCCCAGTGCCACGTGGTCGATGCCGACCGTGTCGCGGATCCACGTCATGTGCCGGACCACGGCGTCGATGTCGGCCGCCCCGATGAAGGCCGTCACGAAGATCACGCCGATCACCCCGCCGGTGTCGGCGATGGCCTTGAGCTGGTCGTCATCCAGGCCCCGGGGGCTCTGGTGCACGGCGTTGCAGGACGTGTGGCTGCAGATCACCGGGTCGTTCGCCCTGGCGCAGACCTCGAACACGCCGGCCCGGTTCAGGTGCGCCACGTCGACCACCAGGTCCAGGCGCTCGCACTCGTCCACCACCGCGCGGCCATAGTCGGTCAGCGGTGAGTCCGGGTTGCCGCCCCAGCCGACCATCGGGCGGCCGGCGGCGTTGGCGCTGAAGTGCATCAGCCCGACGTACCGCAGCCCCCGGTCCCGAAGGGCCTCCAGGGGCTCCAGGCGACCGTTCAGGCAGTGCACGCCCTCGAGCCCGCCGAAGCAGGCGATGCGGTCGCGGGCCCGGGCCGAGCGGATGGCTTGGGCGGTGGTCGCCAGGGCCAGGTCGTCCGGGTGCCGGGCCAGGGTGGTGTCCAGCCGATCGAACATGCGGTGGGCTGCGCGAGGGCCGGCGAAGGGCCAGGTCACGATGCCCAGGGCCGCACACCCCACGTTGCCGGCCCGCATCCGGGGAATGTCGCAGTGCCCGAACAAGGCCGCCCGGGGGAGGGGGTTCGGGCGGTGGTGCTTGCCCCAGTTCCAGCGCAGGAACGCCTGGGTGAGCAGCAGATCGCAGTGCAGATCGATGATCAGGGCCGCATCGTGGACCTGTTGGGCCTCTCGCGTCACGGGGTTCACGGCAGCTCCTCTCCGAGCACCGCTCTTATGTCGGTGTCCTCGTGGTGGCCGTCCAGCGCAGTGGCGTGCAGGCCACCCGGTGGGGTCACGACAGGAAAGCCGAGCACCTGGTGGAGGGCTCGGGCGGCGCTGGGATCCAGGTTCGTGGCGCAGCTCCCCAGGGGCAGCCCCGCCAGGGCCTGGCGCACCTCGCCCAGGTCGGCGACCGGGTGAACGGGGACCAGCCGGGGCAGCGGCTCGGGCTCGAACCAGCGGGCCGGGAGCACGGGCACGGCCCACTCGTCGCCGGCGTGGGCGTGGTCCAAGATGCGGGCCAGCCCAACGCGACGCCGCCACCTGGGGCCCCAGGCCGCCTCCATGCGTCCTCGCGGTACGGCCACGGAGGCTTCGGCCAGGCCTGCTGCCAGCCGCTCGGCGACGGCCTCGGCCTCGGCCAGGGCGAACACGGCGACAGGGCTCTTGCAGCCCCGCCCGTCGTAGAGCACCGCGTCCCCGACCAGCCCCTCGACGTCCCTGACGCCGGCCACCACGGCCGCGCTGACCCGATGACCGAAGAGTGCCCGTCGGACCGAAGGGCCCAGTCGGGCGTCCAGGGCGAGCATGGCGCTGTCGCTCCCGAACCCCAGGACGGCATCGGCGTCGTCCAGCAGGTGCCAGGCCTGGTCGTGGGGCAGGGCGTGGGCTTGGACCGGCAGGCCTTGGGCGGCGAAGCAGCGGGCCAGGGCCAGGGCGGGCTCGGGCACAGCGCTGGGCGCCTTGAGCACGATTTGGCCCCCGGCTGCAGCCAGGGTGGCGGTCCACTCCAGTGGCGCTGTGAACACGTTGCCCGCGCACCAGATCACGGTCCGGCGCGGCGGCCTGAGACCCGCCGGCCAGGCCAGGCTACGCCCGGCATAGGGCGCCGTGGCGTGGGCCAGCGCGAAGCGAGCCCCCTCCGGGCTCAGCCCGGTGTGCCAGGGCGCCGGATCCATTGCCCCGTACACGGACACGGCCTGGGCTACCGCCGCCACCGGGCCTCCTCGGCGGTGAGCGAGCAGCCCCGGGGCCGGGCCTGAGGCAGGCGTCCCAGCAGGGTGACCGTGCCTCCGCAGACCCGGCCCAGGTCCTCGGTCTCGATGGCCAGGGGGCTGCTCCAGTTGGCCAGATCCACGAAGCACAGCAGGCCCTCCGGCGCCGGTCGGCCGGTGGCCGGGTCCGCGGTCCAGACGTGGAGCCAGGGTGGCGGCCTGTAGCCGGCCCCGGTGTCCCAACACTGGCTGGAGAGCTCCGTCATCCCGTACTCACCGACCCAGCGCAGGCCGCTGCCCAGCCGTGCCTCGGCGCGGGTCCTGAGCGTGGCAGCGTCGAGGGTGGTCCGGCGGCCCTTGAAGCCGCCGGTCACCATCACGACAGAGCCGGGGGCCAGCTGGGCCTGTCCTGGCTGGTCCAACAGGTCGGCGAGGGCGAAGGCCGTGGTGGCCAGGAACAACGGCTCCGGCGCCGCAGCCAGGGTCTGCCAGGCCGAGGGGGCCACGCCCGTCCGGGCGTCGAAGTGCCAGGTGGCCTGGGGGGCCAGCTGCTGCACCATGTGGCCCAGGGAGCTGTCCGGTGCTCGGGCGGGCTCGGGCACGAGCGACAGCGTGCAGTGCACGGGGCAGTCCGGCACGCAGTGCTCGAACCAGCGACGGGCGCTCAGCTCGTACAGGTCGGTGTCGACCAGCCAGTGCTCCCCTTGGCGTCCAGAGGTCGTGCCGCTGGTGCGGAACACCTGGAAGGCCTCGGGGTGGCGGATCGGCACGTCCCGAAGGAGCGACACGGGCACCGCCGGGATGTCTTCGAGCTGCGTCGGCCGGGCCTCTCCGGCAAAGGCTCTCAGGGCCGGCAGGTGCTCTCGCTGCCACTCGAACAGGGCCAGAGCGGCCGCGGTCAGGTCCTGGCGGGAGGGCGTCGGACCGGTGATCAGGTCTTGTAGGCGGTCCTTCATAGACACCGCTCCAGGGCCGCGACGAAGCCCGTCAGCTGGCGGGCGTGCACGGTCAGGGGCGGCGTCAGGCCCAGCACCTCGCCTCGGGTCCCGGCCGGTAGCGCGATCCAGCCCTGGGCCAACAAGCGGCGGTGCACGGTCAACGGGTCTGGCAGCGCCAGCCCCAACATCAGGCCGCGGCCCCGGACCGGCCCGAAGGCGGCGAGGGCCTCGGCCCACTCGCGACCCACCCGAGCCGCACGGGCCGGGAGCTCTTGTTCTTCCAGGACCTCCAGGCACGCCAAGGCCATGGCGCAGCCCACCGGGTTGCCCAGGAAGGTCTGGGTGTGCAGGGCCTCGCCCTGGCTGGCCCCCCAGGCGTCCATCACGTCGGCCCGGCCCAGGCAGGCCGAGATGGGAAAGCCGCTGGCCAGCCCCTTGCCCACCGCCATCAGGTCGGGGACCACACCTTCGTGGTGACAGGCGAACCAGTGCCCGGTGCGACCGAAGCCGGTGAAGACCTCGTCGAGCACCAGCATGGCCCCGTCCCGGGTGCAGCGGTCCCGGAGCGCCCGGAGCCAGCCGTCGGGTGCGGGCCGCATGCCGCCGCGGCCCTGGATGGGCTCCACCAACACGGCGCCGTAGCCGTCGAGGCGGTCGGGCAAGGCACCGAAGGGCACGTGGTCCACCGCGTCGCCCAACCGGGCGCGGAAGGGCGCCGCAAAGGCCTCGGCCCGGTAGTGGGTCACGGCCAGTACCCCGGTGGCGAGACCGTGGTAGCCCCCGTGGAAGGCCAGGATCCGATCCCGGCCAGTCGCCATCTTGGCGGTCTTGAGCGCCGCGTCGACGGCGTCGGACCCGGAGCAGCCCAGGATGCCCCGGTCCAGTCCGCTGAGGGCGGCGAGCCGCTCCAGGAGGGCGATCCGGGTCGGGTCGGGGAATGCGTCTCCCATCGCGTGGGGCAGGCGCGCCAGCTGGGCCTGACCCGCCGCGACGACCCGGGGGTGCCGGTGGCCCAGGGCTGCCACCCCGAAGCCAGCCGTCAGGTCCACGAACACATTGCCGTCGGCGTCCGCCACGTTGGACCCCACGGCCTGCTCCCACACGATCGGGTCGGTGTCGGCCACCCCGAGGGCGTGGGCCCGGCGGGCGCGTCGGGCAGTGATGGCCGGGCACTCCCGGACGGCCAGCCGATCCACCAGGCTGCGAGAGCCGGGTCCCGGGACGGGGCCCGAGAGTCGGGGCAGGTCCTCTCCGGACATGGCGGGCAGACTGGGCACGGACGTCCTGGGGGCTCGCGGGGGTCTGTATCCCTGGAGCAAGCCGGCTACTCCTTGACGCGTCAACATCGTGTACGGTGGAGCCAGGTGGAAGGAGACCCGATGGACTGGCGCACCCTCCTGCTGAACAGCAGCTACGAGCCCCTGGCCACCGTGAGCTGGCAGCGCGCCATCACGCTGGTCTGGGTCGACAAGGTCGACGTGGTCGCCGAGTACGACGCCGTCGTGCGCTCGCCGTCGTTGACGCTCGAGGTGCCTGCGGTGGTGCGCCTGCGCCAGTACTTGCGGGTGCCGCGGCGCGGGGTGCCCTTCACCCGGCGAAACCTGCTGCACCGGGACCAACACCAGTGCCAGTACTGTCGACGCAGGCTGCGGGCCGCAGAGCTCACCTTGGACCACGTGATCCCCCGGTCTCGGGGGGGCAGGCGCAGCTGGGAGAACCTCGTCGCGGCGTGTGTGCGCTGCAATCGACGCAAGGCCAACCGCACCCCTCGGGAGGCGGGCATGGTGTTGCTCCGGCGCCCCAGGCGGCCTCCTGCCTTGGCCCCCGGCGCCGGCCTGATGAGCCCGATGGACGCGCCCGAGGAGTGGTTGCCCTTCCTGCCGCTGCGGCGGGCCTCCTGACCGGCCCTCCTGCACCGTGGCCTCGTGGCAGGCCGCGGACTAAGATGCCGCGGTTCCGATGAGCCGGCCTCCTGCCAGTGTTGTTCCGCGCGGCCTCGTGATCGGTGGCTTGCTCCTGCTCTCGGTGACCGCAGTCGGCTGCACCGACGGCGGGGGCGACGACCCGATCGCCACCAGCCACGACGTCGCGCTCAGGTTGGTGAACCCGACCACCGCCGACCCCTTCGGCGGCATCGACTCGCTGGAGCTCCAGATCCTCCAGGACGACCAGGTCCTGTTCTCCGAGTCCTTTGCCGCGGGCGAGACCGCCGAGTTTCCGGACATGTCCCACTACGGACGGGTTCGGTTCACCCTGGCCGGCATGTTCGGGGCCAGCGTGGCGAGCTTCGGTCGCTCCGCCGAGGTCGTGCTGGTCCCCGGCGAGGACACCGAGGTCTCGCTGATGTTCCTGCCGGTGAATCGTGCCTACACGATCGACGCGGACGCCCAGAAGCTTCGCAGCGAACACGGCGCGGTGCGGCTTCCGAACGGGCGGGTCCTGCTGGTGGGCGGCGCCAACCCCAGCCGCTCCCTGGACTACGACGACACGGAGACCTGGGATCCACGGACTGCGGAGTTTCAGCCAGGGCCGCTCCTGCCAGCTTCGATCTACGACCCGCGACTGGCCTGGTCCGGTGAGCTCCAGCTGTACGGCGCAGGCGGCCTGAGCGTCCAGGGCGTGTCGCAGTCGACCGATCTGTCCTGGCGCTACGACCCGGCCGACGACACGCTCGAGGAGCTCTCGCCGTTGAACGAGGCTCGGTCCTCCCACTGCTTCACCTTCTTCCGCGACACGTTCGCGGTCGCCATCGGCGGCAATGGCAGCCAGAGCACCATCGAGACCATGCGGCCAGACAAGGACGACGGCATCTGGCGCTGGTCGACCAACACGATGGACGACATGACCGCGAGTCAGGTGACCGGCTGCGTGACGGCACGAGATGGGCGCGTGTTCGTCCAAGGCCTCCAGGCAGACGCCACCGGTGTGTTCGACTACACCACCGAAGCGGCGGCCTTGAACTCCGAGATCGGCAAGGCCTTCACCCCGGTCGATGACTCCCAGACCGTCTTCCTCGACGGGGCCATGCTCATCCCGCTCTCCGACGGCGAGGTCTGGATCGGCGGCGGTCTCACCTCGGGGGGCCAGCCCTTCGACGAAGGGCGCAACTTCGATCTCGACAGCCGGGTCTTCGTCTCTGGGGTCAGTCCAGACGAGGTCCGGGTCGACGGCAGCTGGGACCACTGGCTCGGAGACGACTGGGTGGCCCTGGGCTGCGGGAGTCCCGATGGCGACGCCACCCACTCCCAGGCCTCGATCGAGGTCCTGAATCTGGCCACGGGCGAGCGCCTGACCACCATCGACCTGGATCGGTCCCGACCCGGGTGCCAGGTCACCACCCTGGCCGACGGCGCCCTGCTGGTGAGCGGGGGCTACGCGGTCGCGGACGACTCGTCAGACGCGCCTGCCGTCATCATGGTCCCGCACTCGGACTGATCCCGAAGCGTTCGGTCAGCGCGGCCACGAGTCGGCCGTGGATGCCCCCGAAGCCGCCATTGCTCAGCACGGCCACCACGTCGCCTTCGACGGCGTTCGCCGCCACCAGGGCCACGATGTCCTCGACCTCCTCCAGGAAGTCGGCCTCGACGCCCCGCGCCCGCAGGGCTGCGGCCAGGGCCGGCCCGTCCAGTCGCTCGTCTTCGTCGATTCGGGACTGGTCGTAGGGCCGCGCGACGATGACCCGGTCGGCCGCATCGAATGCGGCGCTGTAGGCCTCTTGGAACACCGCGCGGCGAGACGAGGCCGAGCGCGGCTCGAAGAGCGCCCACACACGCCGCCCCCCGAAGCGCAGGCGCAGGGCCTCCAGGGTCACGCGCACCGCCGTCGGATGGTGGGCGAAGTCGTCGAGGACCGTCACGCCGCCCGGCTCCCCCACGATCTCCTGTCGCCGCTTGATGCCCCGAAAGCTCTCGAAGCCTCGGGCCAGGTCCTGAGGCTTGGCGCCCTCTCGCACCAGCGCGGCCACAGCTGCGACCTGGTTGTACAGGTTGTGCTCACCGACCAGGCGGGTCGTGAAGGAACCGAACACGCTGTCGTCCCGAGTGACCTCGAAGGTCATGCTGCCTCGCTCTGTGTCGACCGAGAGCACCCGGCCATCCCAGGACTGGCCGGGACCGTAGCCCTGGACCTCGCAGGGCGCGTCGGTGCACACGTCGCGAACTTGGGGGTGATCCCAGCGAGCCACCAGCAGTCCGTCGGCCGGCAGGCTCGCGACCAACGCCCGGAAGCTCTCCTTGACGTGGTCCAGGTCCCGGTAGATGTCCGCGTGATCGAACTCCACACTCGTGAGGATCGCCGTGTTCGCCCGGTAGTGGAGGAACTTGGGCGACTTGTCGAAGAACGCCGTGTCGTATTCGTCGCCTTCGATCACGAAGTGACTGCCAGCGCCGGCCCGTGCGGTCCGGTCCCAGCCGAGCACCAGGCCGCCGACCAGGTACCCGGGCGCCAGCCCGCAGGCGTCGGCCAGCCAGGCGGCGATGGCCGTGGTGGTGGTCTTGCCGTGGGTCCCGGTCACGACCACGCAGCGGGCCTGCTCCAGGAACAGCTCGCCGAGCACATGAGGAAAGGAACAGTAGGGGATGTCCGAGGTCACCAGGGCCTGGGCCTCGTCGTAGATCGCCCGGATCACGTTGCCGACCACCACCAGATCCGGCTGGTGGTCCAGGTTTGCCGCCACGAAGCCCTGCATGATGTCGATGCCCAGCGACGCCAGGTAGGTACTCATCGGGGGGTAGGCGCCGGTGTCGGAGCCGGTGACCGTGTAGCCGGCGTCCTGGAGCATGCCCGCCAGGGCGCCCATGGCAGTCCCGCAGATCCCCATCACGTGCACGGTCTTCAGAGGGCTCGGAAGGCCGGTGCTCAGGTGTGCCACTGGGACTCCGGGTGGAGGGCGAGCCACCGACGACTGTTCGGGGCCTCGCTCTCCGGAAGGATGCGGAGCTGCTCTTGGAGCAGCCTCAGGTCGCTGGGGTCGTCGACGTCAGCCCAGTAGGGCAGCAGCTCGACGGAGAGACCTCGGCCCCGGGCGCGGAGCACGAGCTCGGCGCAGACCTGGTGGTTGGACCAGGTGACGCCCGACAGCCAGCCTTCGTGGCGTCTGGCCTGTCCGATGGTCCAGCACCCGCCGTCAAAAGCCGGGCCGAGCACCACGTCGGCCGTGCTCTGGAGACCCTGCCGCAGCAGGGCCACCGGCAGGGTGGGGGAGTCGATGCCCAGGGCGAGGCAGGGGCCGTCGCCCAGCGCGGCCTGGATGCGGGCGCCCAGGTCACCGGGCGCCTGGGCGTGCACGCGGCCCTGGAGCCCGGTGGCCCAGGGGTGGGCCAGGGGGCCGTCGAGGTACCAGTCGGGGGCCACGCAGGCCCGGTCCAGAGTGCGCTGGATGTCAGCGGCCATGGCCTCGTGCAGCGTGGCTGCGTTGATCGGACCGAGGGCCGGGATCAAGCGGCTCTTCACCCGTCCCGGGAGCGGGACCTTGGCCAGCACGGCGACCTGCACGCTAGCGATTCCGGTAGTGCCAGACGGCCCACAGGATGCGTGTGCCGGCCTTGACGGTGCCGCGGACCGTGCCCGAGATCTTGGAGCGGCCCACCCGGGGCCGGTAGCTCACCGGCACCTCCAGGACTCGCAGGCCCCGCTGCAGCGCCTTGAGCTGCATCTCCACGTTCCAGCCCCACGTCGGATCTTCCATCTCCAGGGTCTCCAAGGACGTCCAGCGGATCGCGCGGAAGGGTCCCATGTCTGCATAGCGGTGCCCGCCGACCCTGGCGATCAGATGGGTGGCCAGGGCGTTGCCCCACCGCTGCTGGGGCAGCAGCGAACCCCGCTCGGCCCGGGTGACCCGCTCGCCCATCACCAGGTCGGCCCGATCCGCCAGGATCGGTGCGAGGAGCCGCGGCAGCTCCCGGGGACGGTCCGAGTAGTCGGCGTCCAGGATCACCACCACGTCGGGCGGGTCCGGGGCCAGTGCGGCGAAGCCCTTCAAGCAGGCGCTGCCGTAGCCCCTGCGCGGCTCGGCCACGACGGTGGCACCACCGTCCCGCGCCAGGTCGGCGGTGCGGTCCCGGCTCCCGTTGTCCACGACCACGACCCTGTCGAGGGTGAAGCCGTCCCTGGGCACGGCCGAGAGATCCCTCAGGACGAGCGGCAGGGACGCCTCTTCGTCCAAGGCGGGTATGATCACGGCCACGCGCATCGCGCGGTGCGTAACCGCGGCGCTGGAACCGGGTTGCGCCTCCGGCATCGCTGGCGGCATACGGTGCCCCTGGAGTTGCCATGACCGCGCCACGACCTCGCCTCGGACAGCTGCTCGCCCTCCTGTTGATCCTCTGGGTCGGGGGTGCTGCTGCGACGGCCCGTGCGGCCAAGCCACCCCCCTTCAAGCTCCTGACCACACCGGTCGAGGCCCAGGTGGGTCAGCCCGCGGCGCTGAGTGTTCGCATCGTGGTGCCCCAAGGCACCAAGCTCTACCGGGACCAGATGGATCTGACCGTGGTCGACGCGGGCGGACTGATCCTGGGCGCTGCCAGCTATCCGCCCGGAGAGCTGGCCCTCGATCCCGCGTTCGGACTGGAGCGCGAGCTCTACAACATGGACGTCTACGTCGAGGTCCCGGTGGCGCCGGTCCAGACGGCCGGCACCTACGACGCGGTCCTCGACGTGCGGTGGCAGGGCTGCAAGGGCACTCTGTGCTACCTGCCCCAGACCGAGCGGGTCACGGCTCAGCTCACGGTGGCCGAGTCCAGCAGCTGGCGCCTGCCGTCGCTGGTCGGAACCGCCTGGGCTGGGGACGACGAGGACGACAAGGATCCGGTGTCGGTCGCCGTGCGCGTCGACGGCGACGCCTTGCTGGTCGACTTCACGCAGAAGCCCGGCTGGCACCTGACCCAGGCCATGACCTTCCTGGAGGTGGCCGAGGGCCAGCCTGTCAGCCTGGGGGACCAGGGCTGGCCCACCGCCCACCAGCGGCCGGATCCGGCGGTGCCGGGCATGACCCGAGGGGAGTACGACGGGAACTTCACGGTTCGCACCCAGGTGCTCGGCCCGGCGGGCGATCACACCGTCGCCGGCACCGTGGGCTACCAGGCCTGCAAGGCCGAGAAGTGCCTGCTGCCCCAGTACCACGACTTCTCGCTGCCGATGACCCTGACCGGCGCCGCCCAGGCCGCTGCACCCGCCGGGCCGGCGGACCCGGTCGACGCCCCGGGCTTGGCCGCGGGCTCTGGCGCTCAGCCCCTCGAGGCCGCCCCCTTCGGCGGGGGCGCCCTGGCCGAAGCCGCCGCCAAGGGCGGGGTCTGGTTGGTGCTCTTCACCTTTGGCGCGGGCTTCCTGGTCTCCCTGACGCCTTGTGTGCTGCCCATGATCCCCATCACGATGGGCATCATCGGCGCCCAGTCGTCGAACAACCGGCTCCAGGGCTTCCTGTTGTCGCTGACCTACGTGGCCGGCCTGGCCACCGTCTACACGGTCCTAGGGGTGTCCGCGGCCCTGGCTGGCTCGATCTTCGGCGGCTGGATGCAGTCCATCTGGGTGGTCGGCAGCGTCGCCGTGTTCTTCGTGGCGATGGGCTTCGCGATGTTCGGGTTCTTCGACGTGGGCGTGCCCGCGTCGATTCAGACCCGCCTGGGACAAAAGGGGGGCGCCGGGTACCTGGGCTCCTTCATCGTGGGCGCTGTAGGCGCCGTGGTCGCCGGGCCCTGCTCGGGGCCGGTGATCGCGTCGCTGATGGTCCTGATCGGCCAACAGGGCGAGCTGGCCCTGGGCGCCGCCCTGATGGTCGCTTTCTCCCTGGGCATGGGGGTGCTCTTCCTCCTGGCGGGCACCTTCTCGGGCGCCCTCTTCCGGCCCGGTGTCTGGATGGACACCGTCAAGAAGTCCTTTGGCGTGCTCATGTGGCTCGGTGCGATCTACTTCGTCTCCGCCCACCTCTCCGAGACCGTCGTGGCCTTGCTCACCGCCGGCGTGCTCCTGTCCACCGCGGTCTTCGGCTGGCCCTCCGACGAAGAGATGGACGGGATCTTCGTGGCCCGCGGCAAGAAGCTCTACGGGGTGGTCGGGGGCCTGGTCGGCGCCTACCTGCTGGTCGGCTTGCTGGTCACCAAGGGCTTCATCCTCCCGCCGTTGAACCTGGCGGGTGCCGGAACCACGGTCCAACAGGGGCCCCACCTGGCGTGGGAGGCCGACGAGCCGGCGGCCCTCGCCCGCGCAGCATCCGAGGGCAAGCCCCTGATCATCGACTTCACGGCCGAGTGGTGTGCCGCCTGCAAGGAGCTCGAGCACTTCACCTACACCGACCCGGGCGTCATCGCGAGGTCCGACGCGTTCGTGCCGGTGATGATCGACGCCACCAAGGGGGACGACCCCAAGGTCAAGGACCTGCTCGACAAGTACGACGTCAAGGGCCTGCCCACGGTGCTCTTCCTTCGCCCGGATGGCACGGTCATGAGCGACCTGACCCTGGTCGGCTTCGAGCCAGCAGACGGGTTCCTGCCGCGGATGGAGCGGGCGCTGAAGGCCCTCTGAGAGACCCGCCATGGACCGCCTGATCCGCCTGCTCTCCACCGATGGCCGCCTGCGCGTGCTGGCCCTCAGCGCCACGGCCGCAGCCCAGGAGGTCGCCCGTCGTCACGGCCTGGAGGGGGCCACTGCCCAGCGCTTGGCTGCCGAGGGCACGGTGAGCGCCCTCTTGCTGTCGGCCCACATCAAGGGCGACGAACGCATCCTGCTCGAGCTGGCCAACGACGCGCCTCGCTTCGTCTTCAGCGGCGAGGCCCGCGCCGACGGCACCGTGCGTGCGCGGCTCAAGCCCGCTCGCATCGGGCCGCTGCACCACCTGTCCGGCAAGTTCGCGACGGTGAAGTGGAACGACCGCATCGAGCTCTACCGGGGCACGGCGGCCATGGACCACGCCGACCTCCAGGCCGTGCTGCGGGGCTATCTGCGCGACTCCCAGCAGACCCTGGGCCGTGCGTGGCTGCACGCCACCCTGGACGACCAGGGCATCGCCTTTGCCGGCGGCCTGCTCGTGGAGCGCCTGCCGGTCCGGGACGGTCTGGACTCCCAGTACTTCGACCGGGTGATGGACACCTTCGAGGCCGACGATCCGGTCGCCCGCATCCAGGCGGCCCAGCTGGGCATCATGCCCGGGCTCGAGCTCGTCGAGGTGGACGCCCAGGACGTCCGCTTCGCGTGCACCTGCAGCCTGGCGCGGGTCGAGGCGTCCGTGTGCACCCTGGGTGCCGCAGACGTGAGGGCCCTCCAGGCCGAGCAGGGCCAGGCCGAGGTGACCTGTGACTTCTGTGCCGAGCGCTATGTCGTGCCGGGCCCGCGCCTGATGGCACTCGCGGAGAGCCTGGAGGCCCAGGGACCCGGCACCGCGGGGCGCTGAAGGTCACAGCGGCAAGAGCCCGTCGGTGTGGGCCGTGTCGTTGAACCGATGCAGCACCAGGCCCGTGGCTTCCGACCATCCGAACAAGCTGATGGCCACGTTGCCCTGGGTGTGCTTGCGGAACTCCTTCAGAGGGAGGCCCAGGGCGGTCAGCACCAGGGCCGCCATGACCATCTGGTGCGACACGATCACCAGGGGAGGACCGGGCTCGTGGGCTCGGGCCAGACGGATCACAGCCTCGACGGCGCGGTCGCGGCACTCGGCCAGGGTCTCCCCACCGGGCACCCGCGCGTGTGCCGGATCCTCGGCCCACGCGGCGAAGAACTCGGGGTACCGGGACAGCATCTCCGGGGCCCGGTTTCCCTCCAGGGCACCCTGGTCAAGCTCTTGCAAGCAGATCTGGGGCTTTGGCGCCCCGATTCGCAGGGCAGTCTGCCAAGCCCGCGCCAGGGGCGAAGCCCAGAGCCCGGCCCGGGGCATTCCCCGTAGCCGAGCGCCCAACAGCTCGGCTTCTCGCTCACCGTGCGGATCCAGGGGCACATCGAGCCGTCCCAGGAAGCGCTTCTCGGCATTGAATCGGGTCCGACCATGCCGGCAGATCACCAGCGGGATCTGTCCCATCTCGGCCACAGCTGTCCACTCCAGGCCCCGGTTGTCGCCGGTGCCCGGGGGGGTATGTTCACGCCACTGAGTTCGCGCTCCCTTCACCCACTGTGTCTATCGGACACCACGAAGGGAACCCAGGAGGAAACCAATGGCCCTGAGTCCGAAAGGCTTCGACCCGTTGGCCAGCCTGTTCGACGCGCCGGAGCGCCTGCCCGGTCCTCCGACCGCGCCCATTGGCAGCTTCGATGACGACGACACCAGCCCCACCTTGCACCCCGATGCGGGGGGCGACGACTTCGATGTCGAGGAGCCGAGTCTCGTCGAGCCCGAGATCGACAAGGTCGCCCTGGCCCGTGCCTTGGCGCGCGCAGCCATGGCTCGCGCTGCCAGTCACGCCCGTCCTGCGGCGGTCGAGCCCGTCGCATCGGCCCCAGCGCCGCCGCCGGTCGTCGAGCCAGAGCAATCGCCCGACCCCAGCCTCAGGCTGCTCGCGCGGGCCCGTCGCCCCACCTCTGCCCAGGAAGCCATGGCCGAGGCCAAGCGGCGTGAAGCCGTCGTGGCAGACCGCGCTCGCGAGCGCAGGGCCAACCAGCTCCCGCGCGAGGTCCGTCGCATCCTCAAGCGCCAGGCCCCAGGCGCCCAGCTCCAGGTGGTCAACGCCCTGGTCATGGACGAGCGCTCCAAGCTGCGGGCTCTGTGGAAGGCCCACCGGTCCCGGCTCAGCGGCCTGGGCCAGCTCCACCAGGTCGTGGCCACCACGAACGTCATCCGCGCGCTCACGGCCGTCGGGCCCGGTCAGCTGGTCGCAGCCGTGGTGCGCACCGACTCCTCGGAGTACCTGGTGTGGGTCGACATGGGCTCCCAGGCCACGGTGGCTGCGTTCGAGAACGCCCGGACCTGGATCGCCGGCTGAGCCCAGACCCGGACCCGGTCAGCTCACCGGGTCCAGCTGCCCAGGCTCCTGCAGGACCTTGTTCATCTCGTTGGCGAAGATGGAGCAGTGCAGGCCGTCCAGCACCCGGTGGTCGAACGTGGCGCTCAGGGTCAGCTGGCGAGTCGGCACCACCTGACCCTCCACCACGTCCGGGGTGTCGTCGATGGCCCCGACCAGGATGATGATCGGCGTGCGGGCCTGGGGAAAGAACGGCGCGTAGGCCACCTTGACGCCGCGGCTGCCCAGGCTGGTGACCATGATCGAGCCGAAGGGATCCCGGGGGGCACCCAGGATGCGCGGGTTCATGTTCAGCGTGTACTGGAAGAACTCCAGGAACCTGAGGATCCAGCGAAAGATCAATGGCGGGATGAGCTCGCCCTGGCGGCGCACCTTCTTGAAGTCCTCGTCCTGGCCCTTGCGGATCTTGGAGGCCCCTGCCCGGATCTCCTGGGCGATGGCGCCGATGTCCTTGGTGTCCGCCTTGCGGATCACGACGCCGGAGAGGTCGGTCTTGCCCACGCCTTCGCCCGGCTCGGCCGGGTGCTCGATGGCGACCTGGACGAACACGTCGACGTCTTCGCGGTGGTAGAGGCGGCCGAGCCGGATCATCGAGTTCAGGTCCGGGTGGCGATGCAGGACCACGGCGGCAGCGCGCGCGACCGCGTGGGTCACTGTGATCTTCTCGCCGGTGCGCTCACGCTGGGCCTGGATCCAGGCCTCCAGCGCCTCGGCTCTGAATTGCATCGTGCCCAGGATGGTCGGGTCCCGAGGGGCGTTCCAGGCGATGGCGGCGATGCGTCGGAAGACGCTCAGGTGGGACTTCTTGTGGAGGACGATGTTCGGCATGCCGCCGAGACTATCCGGTCGTCGGGCCCCATGGGCCGTGCCACCAGCGGGACAGGATCAGGAGCGACCACAGGCGTCGTCTGTGGTCCGCCGAGCCGTCTCGGTGCTCGGCCCGGATCCGGCGCACCATCGCCGGATCGCAGGTCCCTTCGAGCGCATCCTCGAGACCGTCCAGCAGGTGTGCACAGGGCCCCCGGAGCCAAGGACCCAGAGGTGTACCGAAGCCCTTCTTGGGCCGGGCCAGGATGTCCGCCGGCAGCAGATCGGCGACCGCGTGCCGCAGCACGCGCTTCGTCTCTCCAGCGCGCAGCCGCACGCCTCGCGGCAGCGACGCGCAGACCCCGATCAGGTTGGGATCGAGGAACGGCGAGCGCACCTCGACCGAGCTCAGCATCGACGCCCGGTCCACCTTGGTGAGCACCCCTTCGCCCAGGTAGAGCCGCTGATCCAGCCACATCGCCCGGTCGACCGGGTCCCGGATCGCGCGGGCTTCCTCGGACCAGGCGTCGACGGTACCCCAGGGATCGATCGGCCGTGCCAGCAAGCCCGGCAGCTCTTCGGGCAACCAGGCCCCCAGCCAGACCTGGTTGCGGCGGGCGTGGGAGTGACCCAGCCCCGCCGCCAGCCGGCGCACCAGGTACGTGCGGCTCAGGTTGTCCGTCGACCCGGGCAGGGCAGCGCCCAGGGCCGCCAGAGCCGTGGCCCCGGGGGCCAACCGATCGGCGATGCGGTGCGCCAGGTAGGTGGGGTAGCCCCCCAGGTGCTCGTCGGCCCCGTCCCCGGACAGGGCCACCTTGAAGCCGGCGTCGCGCACCGCCTGGGACAGCACCCAGGTCGCCGGCAGGCTGCCGTCCGCCAGGGGCTCGCACAGGCCCTGGGTCAGCGCGTCGAGCACCTCTGGCAGACGGCCGGCCGGGAAGGGGACCTCGTTGTGGCGGGTGCCCAGGTGCTCGGCCATCGCTCTGGCCGGGCTCGACTCGTCGAAGGACGCCTCGGCGAACCCCACCGAGAAGCTGTGGAGCGGCTCCCGCACCAGGCCCGCCGCCAGGGCGCTCACGGCGCTGGAGTCGATGCCCCCGGACAGGAGCGTCACCACCGGCACGTCCGCCAGGAGGCGGTGGTTGACCGCGACCTGGAGCGACGAGCGAAGTCCAGCGGCCCAGCGGTCCAGCCCGGCCTCCTGGCGGCCCTCGCCGGTCCTGGGCGGCTGCCACCACCGCTGGACCTGGACCCCGTCCGCGCCCGCAACCAGCAAGGTGCCCGGCTGGAGCTTGTGGATGCCCCGATAGATGGTTCGGGGAGAAGGCACGTACTCGAACAGCAGCAGCTGTTCCAGGGCCACCGGGTCCACCACGCGCGGGACCCCGGGGTGGGCCAACAGGCCCTTGAGTTCTGAACAGAACACCACCATTCCGCCCGGCGTACGCGTCCAGTACAGCGGCTTCTGACCCACCCGATCCCGGGCCAGGATCAGCCGCTCGTGGCGGGCGTCCCACGCTGCCAGACCGAACATGCCGTTGAGCTGGTCCAGGGCGCGGTCGGGGCGGTGGAAGGCCAGGAGCGCCGCGACGACCTCGGTGTCGCACCGGGTCAGGAAGGCCTGGCCCTCGGCCTCGAGCAGTCGTCGGATGCGGGCGTGGTTGTAGATCTCCCCGTTGAAGGCCAGGCAGATCCTCTGTCCGGTCTCCCAGCGCGGTTGGGTGCCCCCCTCCAGGTCGATGATCGACAGCCGCCGTGTGCCCAGGGCACCGTGGCTCAGCCCTTCGACGCGGTCGTCGTCGGGACCTCGGTGGGCGATGCAGTCCAGCATGGCCTGCACGGCGCTGACCGAGGGCGGCTCACCCTGCCAGCCGATGGCTCCGGCGATGCCACACACTCAGCCTGCTCTGCCCTCGAGCGCTTCTGGTGCGTCCGCCATGTTCAGGGTGCGCCGGATGCGGTACGGCGCCTTGTCCCGGATGTCGTAGTGCATCCGGATCAACACCTCGGCCACGATGCCCAGGGTCACCTCGACCACGCCGAAGATCATCAGCATCGGCGCCACCACGGTCAGGGCCACGGCGAGGGGTGGATTGTCCAGGCTGGTCCAGGCCAGGGCTGCCACCAGGCCCGTCGCCAAGCCCCCGAAGAACAGCAGGAAGCCGAGCCAGCCGAAGAAGTAGATCGGCGTCACGTAGAAGTCCCGCAGGAACTTCACGGTGGTCAGGTCCAGGAGCACCTTGGGGATGCGCGACAGCCCGTACTTGCTCTCGCCCACCGTGCGCGGATGGTGCCGCACCGGCACCTCGACCAGGCGGGCGCCGGCCCAGGTCACGTAGATCGGGATGAAGCGATGCATCTCCCCATACAGCGGGATGTGCTCGATGTACTCCCGCTTGTAGACCCGCAGGGTGCACCCATAGTCGTGGAGGTGGACCTTGCTCAGCCTGGAGATGAGCGCGTTGGCCAGCTTCGAGGGAAAGGTCCGGGTCAGATAGGCGTCCTGGCGGTCCTTGCGCCAGCCACAGACCACGTCGTACCCCTCGTCGAGCTTCTCGAGCATGAAGGGGATGTCCGCTGGATCGTTCTGGAGGTCCGCGTCCAGGGTGATCAAGATGCCGTGGCTCGCGTTGCGGATCCCCGCGGTGAGCGCGGCGGTCTGGCCGTAGTTGCGCACGAACTCGACCACGCGGACCCGTGGGTCGGCGTCGGCCATCGCCTGGAGCTCGGCCCTGGACCCGTCGGTCGAGCCGTCGTCGATGTACAGCACTTCGAAGTCGTGGTCCCCGGGCTCCAGCGAGCCACGAATGGCCTCGTGGAGGCGGGACAGGTTGCCTTCTTCGTTGAAGACCGGGACGATCAGGGAGATGGGCTCGTTCAACGACCCGCCGCGGCTTGGCTGCTCTCCTCCACACTACCGCCGTTGTGTTCTGGCGGGGGGCCTGCGCTGTCTGGGGGCGGGGCGCCCGGCGCCAGCCGGCCCAGGTCCTTGTCGGTCGACAGAGCCAGGGTCAGGCCTGAGATCGGGGCTTGCTCCACCCTCACGGCCAGACTCGCCACCGGCTCACCCGCGCTCGGGCCATTGTCGTTGCGGTCCAGATAGGCCACGAGATGCGCGTCTCCGAACCCGGCGGGCAGGGTGAGTTGGAAGGCGCCCGCGGCGTCCAAGGTCGACTGGTGCACCAGCTCTGGGGGCTTGCCGTCGGCCAGGGTCAGCACGTCCACCCGAAACACCCCGTCCACCGGTCCTTGCCAGTCGACCTCGCCGGTGAGGAGGATGCCTTCTCCGGCCGGGATCGCCAGCGCGACGTGCCTGGGCCGCTTGGCGCGATCTTCGTCCGGATCCGCCACCGTGGCGGCGGCGGGCGCGAAGTCGGACCCCGGCTGGCAGGCGGGCATGCCGAGCAGGGCGATCAAGAGTGTGCCGAAGATGTCGGTTCGCCAGGAAGGAAGCGGGTAAATGCTCCCGCAACCGGGCAGATCCTGTCAAGGATCTTCGGTCCTTGCCCCTGTGGATCGGCCGTCCTACATTGCTCGCGTCTCCTGCCGGACACCCTTGACCCCTGAACGGCGCTTGCACGAGCGTCTGCCAGGTCCGACCGCCCCGATGCGAATTCGCAAGCTCGAGCTGCAGGGCTTCAAGTCCTTCGTCGATCGCCAGACCTTTCACTTCGGGTCCGGCATCGCAGGGGTCGTGGGCCCCAATGGCTGCGGCAAGTCCAACGTGGTCGATGCCGTCAAGTGGTGCATCGGCGAGCAGTCCGCCAAGTCCCTGCGCGGCGCGGCCATGGCCGACGTCATCTTCAACGGCTCGGCCTCGCGCCCCCCCGTGGGCATGGCCGAAGTCTGCCTGACCTTTGCCGCAGACGACGAGCCCTTCTCGGGCAAGTGGGCCCGCTTCGAGGAGATCGCCATCTCCCGGCGGCTGTTCCGCGACGGCGCCAGCGAGTACCGAATCAACCAGGAACGCGTGCGCCTGCGCGACGTCCACGATCTCTTCCTGGACACCGGGGTAGGCACCCAGCTCTACTCCTTCATCGAGCAGGGTCGGGTGGACCGCATCGTCCTGTCGCGGCCAGAGCAGCGGCGGACCCTGATCGAGGAGGCTGCGGGCATCTCCCGCTACAAGGCCCGCCGGTCCGAAGCCCTGGACAAGCTCGAACAGACCCGCACCAACCTGGATCGGGTGTGCCAGGTCGCCGACGACATGCAGGCACGCCTGCGCAGCCTGGAGCGCCAGGTGGTCAAGGCCGCCCGCTATCGGCTGCTTCGGGCCACCGTGCGACAGGGTGAGCTCCTGTTGGGCCTGGCCCGCTACGCCGGACTCAGCGAGGACCGCCGGGCTCTGGCTGGGGAGCTCCGCCAGGCTCGGACGGTCGAAGAGACCACGCGCCGAACCCTGGCGGCACGAGAGGACGGACTGGGGGGTCTCCGCGACAGCATCGCCGTGGCCGACGTCCTGGCCGGGGAGCTTCGCGACCACTTCGCCGAGCTCGAGGCGCAGCGTCGGGAGAGCGAGAGCGCCCGCCGCTACCAGGCGCGCGAGCGCGAGGCCCTGCTGGAACGACTGGCCCGCCTGGAGACCCAGGTCGTCGAACACGCCGCCCAGCTCGACCTGGCCCAGGCCGAGGCCGAGCGCTTCGGCGCGGACCTGGCCCGTTGGCAGGCGGCGGTCCAGGGGCAACACGACGCGCTGGACGTCGCCCAGGCCGAGGCCCAGCAAGCCCGCGGTGCGCTGGTCGACCTGCGGGCGGCCGTCGACCAGGACAAGGTCGCGATCACCGCGCTGCTCACCCAGGCCACTCGGGTCCGGGCAGCCCTGGCGGCCAACGCCCGCGCCCAGGAAGACCTCCAGGAGCGCCGAGGGCGGGCACAGGCCGGCGATGCCGCGTCCCGTTCGGATCTCGACACCCTGCGCGAGGCGTTGGCCGGCGCCCAGGCCGGACTCGAGACCGCCGACGCTGCGGTGTCGGCCGCGTCGGCGACCCGTGAGTCCGATCGCCTCGGGGTCCAGGCCTCGCGCACCGCAGTCGGCGAAGCCCAGACCGCGCTCAGGACAGCCGAGCGGGCCCACACGGCGGCCCAGGGCTCGGTGGCTGGCGCCGAGGCCCGGCTGGCGTCGCTCCAGGCCCTGCTCGACGCCCACGAGGGCGTCCCGGGCGGTGCCCGAGAGCTGCTGGAGCTGCCCGGGGTGCTGGGCACCCTGGCCGAGCACCTGGACGTGCCCCACGACCAACTGGACCTCCTCCAGGCCGCCCTTGGGGACGCGTTGGAGCACGTCCTGGTCCAGGACCACGACGCCCTGCTCGCGGCGGCCCGGTGCGCCACAGGCCGCGTGGGACTGATCACCGTGGCCGATGCCCCGGCGCCCTCCGCCCTGGCGCAGCGCTTCTCGGGCACCCCTGCGGGCCAGGCCGCGGTGGCCCGTCTCTTGGCTTCCAGTGCCCAGGCCCCGGACCTGGTCCAAGCCCTGAAGGCCCACGCCGGCGGCGCCGGTGCAGTCGTCGCCGGGGACGGCTCGCGGATCGACGCTTCCGGTGTGGTCTGGGTCGGCTCGGCAGGGAGCTCTCCTGGCCAGGTCATCCTCCAGCGCAGGCAGGCGCTGCGCGCCTCCACCGCCGCCTTGGCGCAGGAGCGGCGCCTGCTCACCCAGGCCGGCGTGGGCGCCGAACAAGCCGAGTCGGCCCTCGAGACCACCCACCAGGCCCAGGCCGCTGCCGTGAGCCAGGCCGAGCGGAGCGATCGTGCCTTTCGGCAGGCCCAGCTCGCCCAGGCCGAGGCCCGGCAGCGGCTCCGCCACGGGACCCAGGCCCTGGACCACGCCCAGGCCCGGGCCCGGGAGCTGGCTGCCGAGCGGGACCGACTCCAGACCGGCGCAGCTAGTCTCGCCGCCGAAGCGGGCCAGGCGCGGCTGCTCTTGAGCGAGCTCGAGGAGCGCCAGGCCTCGGCCGAGACCGCCCTACAGCAGCGCCAGGCCGGCCTCCAGGCTCACGAGGAGCGGGACACGGACGCCCGGGACACCCAGGCCCGTGTGCGCGCCGAGCGCGATGGGGGCCAGCGCCAGGTCCAGCTCCTCCAGGTGAGCCTGACCAGCGCGACTGAACGGCGGGACGACGCGGCGCGTCGCCTGGCGCAGAGCCGGGACGAGACCCAGACCAGCCAGGCCCGGATCGCGGTCCTGGGCACCGAGGACAAGGCCCTCGCGGCAACGATCGCCCGGCTCGGCGCGGAACAGGGACAGGTTCGGACCCGCCTCGAGGATGCCCGCACCCGGTTGGCGGCAGACCGGGACAAGCTCGCTCAGGCCGAACTCGGACTGCGCGGCCTGCGGGAGCGTCGGGAGAAGTACACCGCGGCTCGGACCCGCCTGGAGCAGCGCATCGGCGAGGTAAAGCACCAGATCGAGACCATCAAGACCCAGGTCGAACAGCGCCACGAGGTCTCCCTGCCGGGCATGCTCGATCGCCTGGATCGCCGCGCGGCGTTGATCCTCCCCGCAGGAGACGGGCCCGTCGCCGACCTGCCCGAGTCCCTGGGTGAGCTCGACGTCGCCCAGGACCTGCGGCTCACGCCCGCACTGCTCGAAGACCGCGGCTTCATCGAGGGCTGGGTGACCCAGCTCGCCACGAGCCGCGAACAGCTCCGCCGGATCGGCGAAGTCAACCTCACGGCCCTCGACGAGTACACCGAGGTCCAGGCCCGCTGGAGCTGGCTCGACGAACAACGGGCCGACCTGACCCGGTCGACCGAGACCATCCGCAGGGCGATCGCCGACATCAACCGCACGTGTCGGACCCGGTTCCGGGACTCCTTCGACCGCGTCGACAAGGCCTTCCGCACCCTCTACCCGGAGCTGGTCGGCGGGGGCGAAGCGCACCTGTCCCTGACCGACGAAGACGACCTGCTCGAGACCGGCGTCGAGATCTACGCACGGCCTCCTGGCAAGCGCATGCAGTCCCTGCGCTTGTTGTCCGGGGGCGAGAAGGCCATGACTGCCATCGCGCTGATCTTCGCCATCTTCAAGGTCCGTCCCTCGCCCTTCTGCATGCTCGACGAGGTCGACGCGCCGCTGGACGAAGGCAATGGTGCTCGCTTCAACGACCTGCTGCGCCAGATGAGCGATCTGTCCCAGTTCATCGTCGTGACCCACAACAAGAAGACCATGGCAGCGGTGGACACCCTGTACGGCGTGACCATGCCCGAGCCCGGCACCTCCCGCCTGGTGACCGTCCGCCTGACCTGATCCTCGGACCGGCTCGGTGCCCGCCGGCCCCGGCGGCGTTAGTCGGCGCGGCACGATGGACGACAACGAAGAGCCGCCCGAGACGCCGCCTGCAGCTGATCCCGAACCGGTCGCGCCGGACGCCCCGGCGGCCGAGCCCGCGGGCGTCGCGACCACGACGGAGCCGGATGCACCGGCGCTCCAGGACTCCGCAGGCCTCGATCCGGTCCTGATCGGCGGCATCGCCCTGGCGTTGTTGGTCGCCCTGGCTGGGGGGGCTGCGCTGTCCCGGCGACGGCCGGCTCTGCCCGAGCCCGCAGTGCCGCCAGAGCCCCCCGAGCCTTCCCAGCCGGCAGCGCCTGCTCCTCGGCCCCCCGAGCAGGCTTCCTCGCCCCCAGCCTCGATGCTCGATCGGATGCGCGCGGGGCTGTCCCGAACCTCTGCGGGCTTCGGACGCCGGCTGGCGAGCGTGCTGGGCCGGGAGCACGTCGACGAAGCCTTGTTCGAGGCGCTCGAGGAAGCGCTGTTGATCGCCGACGTCGGAGTCGCGACCACCACGGCCCTGCTGGATGGTCTGCGCGAGGACGTTCAGGCCCAGGAGATCACGACGCCGGCGCAGCTGCGCAGCCTGCTGCAGACCCGGATGCTCGGCCTGTTCCAGGGCCAGGACCGCGACCTGGGTGCCAACGGGGCAGAGGGCCCCACGGTCGTGCTCGTGGTCGGCGTGAACGGCTCCGGCAAGACGACCACCATCGGCAAGCTCGCCGCGCGGTACCACCGGGCCGGCGAGCGGGTGCTGCTGGGGGCGGGGGACACGTTCCGCGCCGGCGCGATCGACCAGCTCCGGATCTGGTCCGAGCGTGCCAGCGCCGACTTCGTGGCCCACCAGGAGGGCGCCGACCCGGCAGCGGTCCTCTTCGATGCGCTCGACGCCGCGCTGGCCCGCGGCACCGACGTGGTGCTCTGCGACACCGCCGGGCGTCTCCAGTCCCAGAAGCCCCTGATGGCCGAGCTGGAAAAGGTCCATCGGGTCGTCGGTCGAGCGGTGCCTGGCGCCCCCCACGAGGTCCTGCTCGTGCTGGACGCCACCATGGGTCAGAACGCCCTCTCCCAGGCGCGGACCTTTGGCGCTGCCACCGGCGTGACCGGGGTCGTGCTGACCAAGCTCGACGGCACGGCAAAGGGCGGGATCGTGCTTGCCATCGCGGCCGAGCTGGGCCTGCCCGTCAAGTTCATCGGCGTCGGCGAACAGGTGGACGACCTTCGGCCCTTCGAGCCTGGCGCCTTCGTCGAGGCCTTGCTGGAGCCCCCGCCCCCGGCCCCTTGACACGCCGGCCGGCGGTCCGTACGGTCCCCGTGTCTGCACGGAGGCGGGGTTGAACGTCCGCATCACCATTCGCGGTCGGGAGTACACCCTCCGCTCCGATGAGCCTGAAGAAGACCTCGCCGCCGTGGCGCGGTACGTCGACGGCAAGATGGGCGAGCTCTCGCGTCCCAACATCGACGACTACACGGTGGCGATGCTGGCTTGCCTCAACATCGCGTCGGAGTACAGCCGGTACCGCCAGCGCATGGGCGAGCGGCTCGAGGAGCTCGAGCGGGACGCCGCGGCGGTGGGCGCCGTGCTCGACGCCGCCCTGCCCGAGCGCTGAACGCTGCCGTCCTCCTCGACCTGGAGCCGCCTGGTCTCGGTAGGCCTGGGTGCGCCTGCCCTGACGGTCCTGGCCGTGGCCCGCACCCTGAGCCCCGACCCGGCCGGCCATGGGACGCACAAGCAGCTCGGCTTGGGCACCTGCAGCATCCTCTCCGCCACCGGCGTGCCCTGTCCGGTCTGCGGCATGACCACCAGCTTCAGCCACATGGCCCACCTCGACCCGCTCGGCTCGCTGGCGGCCCAGCCTTTCGGCACGGCGTTGTTCCTGCTCACCCTCGCCGTGGCGGTCCTGTCCGTCGCCGAGCTGGCCCGGCCCACCGGCCGCTGGGCCCGGCTCTGGACCTGGACCCTGGACCACGAGCGCGTGATCGCCGGGGCTCTCTTTGCCGGGCTGGGCCTGGGATGGATCTTCAAGGTGCTTCAGATGGCCTGAGCGAGATCCGTGACCCCGCCAGAGAGGCCGATCGAACGGCACTCTCGGGGGGCGTGATCCGGGCCTCGTTTCCCGTCTTGACAGGTCAGGGCTAGCGGGTTCTAATGCTGCCGCCTGCAGGAAGCGGGCCGCGTCGGAGGCGAAGGGCACCTTCTCCTCCTTGACACCCCCAGCCCCGGCCGATAAACGCCGGGGGCTCAACTGAGGGAACCTTGCCGCTCGCGGCCATGACTCCTCGGTCGGTCTTTGAAAACCAGATATCAGCAGAAAGTTGATTCAAATAGAGTTCGCGACCTCGCGGCCCGTCCAGCTTGTGGTACGGGTGTCGGCGATGGTCGCCCAAGCAAGGATTGAACTGGA
>Ga0114932_10001232_pt1 | contig 29441 bp, 42 predicted proteins | sample 2SBtaG_2_FD_87286 | JGI IMG/M metagenome (GOLD analysis project Ga0114932, IMG submission 87286) | Deep subsurface microbial communities from Kolumbo volcano to uncover new lineages of life (NeLLi) - 2SBTROV12_ACTIVE470 metaG | ecosystem: Environmental > Aquatic > Marine > Volcanic ...
CAGAGAAGAAAGGTTTGTTTGATTTTGAAGTTCCTGATTTTGTATCGGAGATGCAAAAAGGAAGCGTAACTTCAATTGCTAAAGACATCTATAACAGCCCTAACTTTACGGACCTAGAAAAACTGGGAGCAGCGATAGCATCAGCGTTTTCTTTTGCAACTCCCGGTCTTATGTCTCTTGGCGGAATGGCAATGAACGCTTATGGTGGTCCCAGTTTAGACCTTGAACCGGGAAACCAGACTATATCCTACGATCCCATATCAGGAGTTGTGGCTTATGGTCCTAATGTTGCAAGAGAAAGAGACGCTGATCCAGAAGTAGGTAGTGTCGAAACAGGAGGTTTTGGTAGAGCAGAACCAAATCAAATTTCTTCTGTGTTAGATGCTCTAGCAGACTTACAAACTGCTGATCTTCAAACAGCTTTTGATGTTAGAGGTGCAACTGCTTATGACCTTGGCTTAGACCCTGCAAGTTATAGTACCCTTGGAGATATAGCTTTTGCTGACTTTGGTGTAAACCCTGCCGCTTTTGGTGCAACTAACGCAGTGTCTCCTGCCTTTGGTACTTTAAGTCTTAATCCCGCAAGAGGTACTCTTGGCAGAGTAGGCGCTTTAGGACAGGGAGCGTTTGGTCAGGGAGCCTATAGCGCACGGGCTGACTTCACAAGTCCTTATGGTCTTATGTCTGATTATCACAGTCCTTCGTTTGATCCCGGCGGTCGTTCACCTAGCATCAGCAGTCCTTCGTTTAATCCTGATACGGGAGAAATAGATATGGGATTTGAGACATCTAATGTTGGACCGGGCCGTAGTGCTGGTATAGGTGGTCCTTCTCTTAGCATTGACTATGGTGTTGATATAAGTTCCTTATCAGATTCCGCTGGTGAAGGTATGGACGATTCATCAGGTACTGAAGGATTTGGTGAGGGGATGTACTAAGGTTATTAACTAATATTTAATTGAGGAAAAAGAAATGGCAAATGGTTTGTTTAGTAGCAGGAACAATGCTGCACAAGTGATGATGCTTATGGAGGCTGAAAAAGCCAAACGTATCAGGGACGCTGGTGCTGGCATGGACCCCATTGTTGCTTCTATGGCACGAGCGCAGCAAGGTATGCGTGAGAGCATAAGCGGATTAACAAGGAGTCTAGGGTCGGGGATGTTTGGTGTAAACTTTGCTCCAGACCCTAGGTTAGCTCAAGCCCAGAAGCGAGATAAAGATCGTAACGAGATGATGCAAATGCTTCAGGGGTTTGCTGCTCCAAATCCAAAAACAGGGGAAAAGCAGGGCGTAATTACCGAGCAGGAAATAAGAATAGGGTATACCGAACTTATGCGCCGTGGGTATATGCAGGAAGCTAGAGAGTTTCTTCAGCAAGCAGCATCTATGGGAACCATGAGAAGGGCTGAAGCAAGAGAAGCTAGAGAAGTTTCTGAGGAAGAACGAAAAAAACAAAAGGCTCCTTTAGATATCAAAACTAAGGAGCTTAACATTCAAAAATTAAAAAAGCAGTTAAATGAAGTTCCTCTACCCAAAGAAATAGCAGCGGCTACTGCTTCTGAAGTAGCCAGAGTAAGAGCTAGTCTTTCTACAAATTCTGCTTTGAAAAGTGCTGCGGAAAAGTTTTATGGTAAGGGTTGGTTAAGCAAGCTTAAAAAAGATGAATATACAAACTTAGCTAACAAGGTAAAACAAGTTTATAGTAGCGATAAGTTTAGAAGAGGGGGTGGAACTTTTGAGGATGCTCTCTTTGCTGCTTTAAATATGAGACCACAGGCATCTTCTAAAGGAAAGGGGAGAGTTTTTAAACAGCCACCTACTATTGGAGCGCCTCAACCAGCAGCAATGCCTCAAGGTTCCTTTAGAACTTCTACGGGTGGGATAAACATGCCACTAACAAAACCACCATCAAGGTAAGCAAGAATGGCTAATTATGTAATTACCTTAGAAGACATAAGAAACACTACTCAGTATCAAGAGTATCGTGTTCAGCCGGGAGATGAGATAGACGAAGAAGGAAATCTTATCCGAAAGTTTTCTGAAGATCAGGAGCCTTCTCCAGTAGGCTTGTCCCTGACTGCTGAGGATATCGCTGTAAACCCTTGGATGCAAGAGGAGGGCGTTGAGCCGGGAGATAGGTACACTGAAGACAAGGGAATTATCAAGGACAGGTCCGGCTCTACATGGGAGCAGTTCAAATATCATTATGATAAAAGTGATGGTCTGATGGGCTATGCTTTGGACGCAGCTACTATAGCAACTGGCTATGATTTCTGGTTGGATGGAGATGTCAATGAAAACTATGGCGAAGGTTTTGATAAAGCTACTCCTGCCGAAAGACGGGAGATGCTGTACAGGGCAAAGGAACGTCTTCTCTTAGAAGAATATGGATATGACTTTACTCCAGATAAAAGCAGCGTTGGCGGTACACTAGGTAGCATAGCGGGAGATATTACTGATCCCTCTCTTCTAATACCTTTTACCAAGGGAATTAAAGGTGCTGTTGTAGGAGGTGCTGGCTTAGGAGCGGCATACAGTGGTCTGGAGGACTACTCTAAGACAGGTGAGGTAGACCCCGGTAAGATGGCGGTGATGACCGTTGCTGGCGGCGCGTTGGCTGGTGGAGCTAGTCTTGCTGGAAAGAAGTTGGCTGACAGGGCTGCTAGAAAAACAATAGCTAAGGTTCAAAGCACTGTTAATAAAGAGTTAGCATCTCCTTTTGGAAGTGTCTCTGCTGCATCAATACCTCGCTTGGCTGCTGAAGCAGGAGTATCCGAAAGGAAACTTTTGAACTCCCTAGATAGAAACAAGATGAAGCCTGAAGACTTGATAGAGGCTGCTGTTCCTGAGTTCTCTAGGTCCAAAGCAATTACACAAGATAGTGCAGCGTCTAGGTTCTACAGTCCCGGTGTAGATAAATTTCTTGGCGTTCTTTCTACACAGTTAAGCAACATTTCGGAACCCATAGCTGCCAGACTTCGCAGGTTTGAATACGAAACAATTAACAGAACAAAAGACTATATGGCACGAATTCGTCCTTTCCAAGCTGAACTGAAGGCTCTCGGTGATAGTCCTTTGAAAAAAGAAATTTCAAGAGAGCTTGCTAATGCAGAAACTAACGGCTTTGCTAGGGCAGAAGAGTTGATGTCGCGAGTAAGCGATACAATGTTTGAAAACTTTAAAGAAGTTAGAAAAGTTCTTGATGAGTTAAAACCCGTTGTTGGTTTAAAAGAAGAAGGAGGACTTGCTAACTACTTTCCCCGCGTTGTTAGAGACAAAGAGGGGCTTTTCAGAGCGTTGGATACTGGAAATCCTAAACACGCTGGACCCTTCAAGGCTGCTCAAGCTGCCTATGCAGCGAAAAACAAAATTAAAGTATCGGACATTCCACTTCCTGTAAGAGAGTCTATCAACAATAACGTAGTTAGAGGACGCGCCGCACGAATCGAAACTCCCGGACCTCGCTTTCTCAAGACTCGTAGTGTTGATGTCGATAACTCTTTGCTTCCTTTCTACGCAGAACCAGAAGCAGCTTTGGAAAACTACATACGTGGTGCTGTTAATTACAGTGAACGTAATGCATTTCTAGGCGCTGGAAAGAAGGGGAAAGATTTTCAACTTACTTTTAAAGAAGATGGAACTGTTGATCTTAACAGTTCAATAGGTTCTTTTGTTGAAAAAGAGTTGGCATCCATGTCTTCTCAAAATCAACAAAAAGCTATTGATCTTCTAAATGCTCGTTTTGTTGCTGGTGAAACTCCTCTGGGTAAGGTTGCTGCTACTGTCAAAGAAGCTGGTTATCTATATACAATAGCAAAACCTCTTTCTGCTTTGGTTCAGCTAGGCGACCTTGCGGTAACAGCAGCAATAAAGGGTGCGGCAAACACGTTCATGTCTCTCATGCTTCCTAAGAAAGTAAAACTTTCACAGGTCATGGACGATACTATATCCAGAGAGTTTAACGATCCTAGCTTGCTTGCGAAATCTTTGGAAGCTACGTTCAAGGCCAGTGGTTTTAAATTTGTTGATCGTCTTGCTAAAGAAACTTCGATAAACGCTGCCTACCGCATTAACCGAAAAGCAGTTCGTGGTAAAGGTGAGCAAGCCTTTAGAGATAAATGGAAGAATACTTTTCCTGATAACATGGACAATGTTGTAGACGATCTTAAAAACGGAAGAGTTACTGAAGATATTAAGTTTCTTTTGTTCAATGAGCTTGCTGATCTACAACCTATTACTCTCTCTGAGCTTCCTCCCGGCTATCTCACGGCTGGAAACTATAAACTTGTGTATATGTTAAAATCTTTTATGCTTAAACAGATTGATATTGTACGGCGTAATGTTGTTCAGCAATACAAAAAAGGTAACAAGGCTAAAGCTGCTATGACCGCTATTAGGCTTGGTGCATACCTCGGTGCTTCTGGTGTTGGCATTGACCAGTTAAAGAAAATCATGTCAGGGCAAGAGTTGTCCCGTGTAGAAGACTTACCGGATGAAGCGTTGTGGTCTGTTCTAAGTATCTACGGTCTGAGTAAATACACTACAGAAAGATATCTACAAAGGGGCGAGGTAACACAGGCTGCTGCTAATACCTTATCGCCGCCTCTTACTCTTCTGGACAACATTGTTAAAGGCGTAATTGACTTAAATTCAGAAGATACGGAAACAACTAAGATTCTAAAAACTATACCCGGCTTCGGTAACCTTGCATATATGTGGTTTGGTGGTGGCGCTGAGAAAGCTATGGAGCAACGGGAAAGAGATAGGGCATCTGAATAATGGGAATGTTTGATAGAATTGCTGAGTCTATCAGGAATGAGCTACTTCAAACCAGCTCTCCTCCTGCTGTAGATGTGCTGATAGGAGGCCTACTTACTAGACAGGCTGCAAAGGGAATGTTCAACGAGATGTCTACTTTGGACAAGGCTGCTCTTGTAACGTCTCCAGTACCTTATGTTGGTACTGCTACAGGCGTAACTGCAGATTCAGTAGCAATGGCTAAAGACCCTTCTGTTCTCAACGCGGCTGCAATAGGTACTAACTTTGTTCCGTTTGCTAGAGCCTTAAGATTTCTTGGGGATGCCTCTAGACCTGCCCGTGAGTATTTTGAAGACAAAGCTCTTGAGGGCTTAGAAAATGTTCCTAATTATGTAAGGGGTTTCTATGGAAGTCCTCTTGCTGGGCTGTTTGGTTTGTCCGAATCTGCTGTTAAGGGAATTGCTAATGTAGCAGAACAACGGTTAAGTCCCCAAGCAATAGCAAACCAGAGAGAAGGGGTTCCTGTTAATCTTAAACGAGTGGCTCAACAAGAGCTTAAGAAGTCTGACAAAATTCCAGAAAAAGTTGAAAAGCTAGAAGACAAACTTTTACAGCCGGGTCTTACAGGAAAGCAACAAAATAAAATTACTGAGGAAATTAGAAAACTTAAGACTGAAAGATCAACAGCCCTTAAAAAAGTAATGGGTCAGGCAAACGCTAACAAGTTGTATTACGAACAGTACGACAGACAGCAGCCTAAATTCTTAGCTGCTCTTGATGGGCTAGACTTTAGAGGTTTTTCTGATCTAAGTTCTAAATCATATTATGATCTTGTAAAAGGGTCTACTGATCTTTCAAAAGGAGAGGCCGATGCAGCTTTCAGGGAAATAAAGAAGGCGTGGAATGTAAACCCTGAAAAAAACTACCGCATGGCTCTTAGAAATCCAACTACAGGAGCATCTGGAAAACTCATAGACCCTATAAGGGCGGGAAGAAAAGACCCGTTTGGTGGTGTAAACAGAGAGCAGCTTGCTTCTGTCTTTCAAGGAGGTACTTTCACAAGCAATAGGAATCTTCTCAAGGCACTTGAGAACGCACCTGATCTGAAGAAGCCTGTGAAAAGCAAATCAAAAATAGCAGAGCTTAGAAAGAAAAATAAAATTGTAATAAGAGACGGTGTTGCTTACGAAAAGCTTCCTATTAAGATAAGAAACAAAGCTGGTGTGTTGAAAGACAACGAAGCTCCCATAATCATGGGCAGTATGAGAAGTGATGCCGTTGAGTTAGGAGGGGTAAACCACGCTACTACTATTAAACCCAATGGTAGAATGATTGTAATGGTTTCGGATGAAAACGATCTGCTGAACATACCTCTTTCTAAACTTAATAAAATTACAGGTGGTAAAACAAACATCAAAGACACTGCTATTAAAGCTCCTTTTGCTAAGAGCCGTATGATAACTACTGTAACTCCTTTTGAGTTTGACCTTGCAAAGATTGCTAAGGGCGAACAAGGTGTGGTTGAGAGAAGTATGCCAAGGGCAGAAGGTGTCGGGCAGAAAGTGGAAGAAGCCATGTCTGAGGGACTTCCAGATTTTGGTAGGAAAGTAGGGGCTGGCTCTGGTAGTGCTAGTAGAGCAAACCTCAGAACAGCAGAAGCTCTTGCTAATTACAAAGCTGGTATTACAAATGCAGATAGAATAGCTGCAGCGGTAAATCAAGCTAAGGTTGCCACGTTGGCTGGTAAACCCTTAGTCAGACAAGAGGAAGAATAATGGCACAATCTAAATCAATACCCAACGATCCATCTAAGTGGTCACAGGCAAAAGCCAAAGCTAAACGAAAGTTCAAGGTATATCCATCTGCCTATGCAAACGCTTGGGCTGCTAAAGAATACAAAAGAATGGGTGGAACTTGGAGAGGTGCCGATAACCGTGTAAAGAAACGGAGTACGAAACGTGGCTAAATCTGGTCTAGGTAAATGGTTTGGTGAAGAGTGGGTTGATGTTAAGACAGGTAAGCCTTGTGGTCGTAGTGGTAAGAACGACAAACGAGCTTACCCCGCCTGTAGACCCAAGTCTGTAGCTTCCCGTATATCTAAGATGGAAGCTAAGAAGAAAACTGGCCCCAGCAGGGTAAACTGGTCTGTCACTGCGTCAGGTAAAAAACGTGGGATGTCCCAGAAAAGTTAACCGCACTCCTTCTGTCCCGTCTCTGGATCAATAAAGCAAGCAGCACCCTCGTCAGTGTCCTTCTCCTCGCTGACGTTTAGGATACCATAGCGTTTACCGGCTAGTCGGAAGGTTGTAACACCCTTGAGTTTACCCTTCCACCCCTTCAGGTACACTTCCTTAAACTCAGCAAACGTAACTGCGTCACCGACATTGATGGTCTTTGAACAAGCACTGTCAATGAACGGTTGAACTGCAATCTGAATATTAAGGTGATCGTCAGTCGTCAAGTCGCTGGTCTGTTCTCCTTTCTTCTCAAACATATTCCACACATAGTCCTTCATCTTCATTACAATCGGACCTTCGGGTAGCTGAACTGTGCGATCATACTCATGGGCAAACACAGGTTCAATACCACTGGACACGTTATCAGCACAGAAGCTGATGGTTCCTGTGGGTGCTATGGAAGTCAGATGGCTGTTTCGTATACCCTGCTTTCGTATCTTATCCTGCAAGTCTTTAGGCAAACGTGAGATAAAACCACTAGCCATATAACCCTCTTCCTCGTACAGAGGGAACGATCCCTTCTCTACCGCAAGATCAGAGCTTGCCTCGTATGCGCTGTGGGTCAGTGTCTGCATGATCTTCTTCGTAAGCTTAATGGACTCTGGAGAGCCGTAGGACATCCCTAGAAGCGTGAAGGTGTTTGCTAGGGCAGTGATACCCAAACCCATACGACGCTTATCCTGATGGTCCCTGTGCTGTTCCTCAAGGGGATATTTAGTACGATCAATAACATTGTCCATAGCCCGTACAATGTGAGGAATATCTTCCTTCATCTTAGCAAAGTTAAACTGATCGTCTTCTACATATTTAACGAGGTTGAATGACCCTAGAAGACAAGCACCAAAAGGAGGCAGAGGTTGCTCACCACATGGATTGGTTGCCGAGATAGTCTCACAGTAGTTCAGAGGATTATCCTCGTTGACACGATCAATGAAGATAACTCCCGGCTCTGCCCAATCCCAGTTGTTTCGCATAATTTCATCCCACAACATTCGAGCGTTAATAGTACGGTGCTTCTCCCCTTTGTATTGTAGATCAAAACTATCGTCCTTCTCAACAGCTTTCATAAACTCATCGGTGACTGCAACACTGACGTTGAAGTTAGTAAGGTCTTTATCGTTCTTCTTAGCACGAATAAACTCTTCGATGTCGGGATGATCGACACGAAGCATACCCATCATAGCACCACGACGATGACCGGCAGATACTATCGTCCGACAAACCGAATCAAAGATGTGCATAAATGATACAGGACCGCTGGCAGAACTATCAAGAGATACAATGCGAGAACCACGAGGGCGAATAAGAGAGAAGTCGTAGCCAATCCCACCTCCGCGCCGCATAGTTTCAGCCGCTTCAGAAGCTCTTTGCATGATAGAGTCCATAGAGTCTTCAATTGTTCCACTGACGAAACAGTTAAGCGCTGTAACATCCCTCGGACTTCCCATAGCAGATTGGACCCTTCCAGCAGCGAGGAACCGCATGTCCATAGTGATTTCTTTATACGCTCTACGATGTTCTTCATCATCCGACATTACTCCTGCTTGTCTGTTAATGGCTTCTTCAAAGCTCTCATTCTGAAGACGGTACTTCATTGCATGAAGATCGTCGCATGGTTTGACCAGTGGTCCTACTGAGTTTCTTCCGTACATATCTGGCTTTCTCCTTTCCGTTTGATTTCTTCTATGGTTCTGTCACAACCTATGCAGACATCCCCTTCTAGTTTACATATGCCTAAACATATTTTAATTTCAGTGGTGTGAAGTAAAGGAGATTTCTGAAAATCCTTCATCTTGATCCAAGTGTGCTTTGAAGTCTTCAAGTGCTTGCATAATAAAGTAAGTAGGAGTTCTGTAGTTTAGAGCGGCCATCTCTTCTATAAACATGAGAACATCTGGGTCTAACCCATCGTTTACTAGAGCTTTAAAGTAGGCGTGTTCTATATACTCTTCCATTATTTATCTCCATCTATTACTACCTTAGACATCTCTCCCGCTAAAGCACTGTACCCACAGATATCTACAAAACTATCTTCAGTGTATGAGTTCTGTAGTCTGGCTACTTTAACCATCATCATCATAACAGCTACATCTGTTGGTGTAAATAAAATCTTGTTGTCTGTGTAGTTAGACCAGTAATCAGCAATACGTTTATGATTAAGCCAAGCGTCACCGTAGTCCTTCTTACGATCTCCATTGATAAGTTCTTTAGCCTGTTCCAGTATCTCATCTCTCTTCATCGATCTCTCCCTTCAATGCTTTCCAACTATAAGGATATAACTTCTTACAGTGTTTGTCAATACCCGTAGCTATTTCTCTTGTCTCCTCTTGACTGTCCTCTGCCAATCTTAAGTTGCAGACACGAGAGAAGGCGTAGAGAGAGCCGGTCCAGTACCATTCTGTATAAGCAGATTGAGGAAGGACCATCCTTGCTTGTTCAGGGGATACACCCTTCTCTAACAAGTGTTCATAAGTCCACAGAGCTTTGTGAAGAGAGAGTTGATAGGGGTCATTCATCTGGTTATGGGGGTTGATATCTATAACCTTGTTGGATGATCCCTGTTTCTTGTTTTCAGGATACCCTCTCCAAACTTCAGGAAAAAAGAACTCCGGTTGTGTGTCCACATACCTACGAGATATCTCATTCCAAGACAAACCTACTTGGTGTTTGCCTAGCTGTCTGGCTACAAACAAAGGGGCTTTTATTCTGAACTGTATCTGAGGGTGGCTGAAGGGGGACCAGTGTTTGTGCTTTGAAAGATAGTTTAAGAGATTAACATCTTTAGGTTTCAAATACTTTCTGACCTTGCCATCATCGTTCCAGTAGTTCCACTCCGAAGTTTTATCAAAGGAAACTCTGGCAGCATTTACAACACTGATATCAGAACCCATGTTTTCTATCAGGTCTACGTTCATTCATCGTACTCCCTATTATACAACATTGTTTCCTCAAAGTCAATATCATAAATCTCCCTTAGTACCTCAATCCTATCCTCTAGTACATCAGAAAATCTCTCTAGTATATCTTCACTGTTTAATCCAAGAAGCTCACACAACAGAGGAGGGTCGCTTACCTGTGAAAGTCTTTCAATAAACTCTTCAATTGGTAAAGGCATCTGTAACATCCTCCAAAGTGTACCACTTGAACTTCTCCTTCTCACACCACTCAGCCATCGTCATCTTGCTACCCTTTCTAAGTTTCTTACTTGGGTTATACAGAAGGAAGACTAGCTGCTTCTTCTTAGGAAGACTGTCTCTGATGGCTTTGTACTTCTGAGTGTCCCCTACTCTAAAGAAACCTTTAGCTTCCACCAGAATATCAATCCTGTTCTTGCTTCTTCCTACAAAATCAGGTATGTAATTCCGGTGAACAACGTAGGGGACTTTCTCAGGCTCGTACTTACAGTGGTCTTTTAGAAGAAGCCCTGCCGTCTCCTCGAATTTATTACGATACTTCGGAGGCACTTTTCTTAGACTTATTAGTTTTAACTTCGCGGGTTAACGCTTGGGTCATACCACCTGTCTGAGCTACAAAGGGACTACCCTGTAGTGTCCAACCTTCGTTGAGCAGTTCAGCAATCTGCTCCTCGAATCGGTCGTGTCGTGGTGTGTTTACTACTTTAAATTCAATCATAGTTGTTCTCCTGTTGGTCTAAGTTGATCTCAGGGTAGGGATTACCTTTTCGATTTTTTGGTACGTTTACGACGGTAGTTAAGAACTTGGGACCAGAGCCAGTATGAAAGGCGCGGACTTCTGGATAACAAATTCTCTTGTATTGGCAGTAAGAGCAGGTAGTACAGAGTTTTAAGTTTCCTGATTTCCCATCCTCCTGTGGAGAGTAACATCTTGAGGGTCGGTCTTCCTGCTTTACGGACTTTTTTACGTGTTCTATCCTTTCCTCTATGTTATCTGAAAAATATTCGTGCATTGGATCAGCTTTATTATCAAGGTCATACTCAAGAACAGCGAGCTTCCCGCTATCACGATCCATTGCCAGCCATGCCCACTTACGTTGACCCTCTGCGTGAGCGTATGCTTTGATCTGGTCAACATAACCGAAGTCATCCTTGGATGCTAGTGTTCGATCCTTGAACTTCATCAGTCCATACTTGGTGGTGGACTTAACGTCAGTTACAATGCCATTGATCTTACAGTCCATATGGCCCACCACACCCCCGACAGAGACAGCCTTCTGCTCATCGGTCACCTCATGTCCAGCCAGACGGGTGAACAGAAGCAGCATCTCTTCAATCATGTGTCCATACATGAACTTGATAAGGGTGTAAGGCTTGATACGCTCACCACGGTAGCCATTGTAGGAGAACCATTGAACTAGGTCGTTCTTTCCTACAGATGAGAGGCGAAGCTTACGACCGTCTCTGCCTTTGGTAGATGGTAGAAACTCCTTACGCATGATGTCCTTCATAGCCTCTCCGAACTTGTCGATCTCAGCCTCAATATCAACACCCTTGTCAGAGTTACGATCTTTCATAAGCTGATAAATGTCATCGACTAGTGTTGATAAAGTTTTACTCATGATAATTTATAACCTCCCTCGTCAATACCAGACGGAATGATAACCTTAAAATCATCTTCCTGTAGATGCTGTCTTATTTCTCGAATGGCTTTCCAGATTTCTTTTAGTTCATTGAGTTCTTTTGTTTCTTCTACGAGGGTGTCGATGGTATCCATTTCAATCTCCTGTCTTTATTACGTTTAACAAATCTTTGAGGTCATCAAATCCAAACCACTCATGTTCTCTTTTGAGGAAACACCACCTGTTTTTTACAGGAGCAATTCGAACACTGTCTTCTACTATAAAGTTGTTTTTATTTTCTATGTAACTCAACCCTAGGGTATCAAACTGTGATCGTCTAAGCTCTCTAGTTGACATGAGTATCTCCTATTTTATGGGACATCCCAGATTAGTGGGTAGCTGCCCAGTTGTCTCCGACTTTGTATTCACCGTCCAGTGGGCATCTCAGTTCTAAACCATCTCCAGCCGCCTTGATACACTCTACTGCCAACCATCCAAACTTTTCTGCTTGAGTATCCCTAACCTCTACCTGAAACTCATCATGGATATTACCAACAAAGTTGTACTCTATACCATGTATATTAGCATACTCATTTAGTATTGTCAACGCTTTCTTCATAACAACCGCACCGGCTGACTGTAAAAGTGTATTCAAGGCTGCGTGTTCACTTCGGATTATCAGGCGTCTACCGTCTAACCCTCTGAGGTGTCCCCTTTTGGTCGCCCGTATGACTCGTTCCCGTAGAGTTCGAAGAGATGGTGTGTTAGTGAGAAACTTTTCTTTAAGTTCTGCTCCGTCTCTACGAGAACCGCCGATAATGCTTCCGATCTTGGCATCTCCTGCGCCGTAGAGGAAAGCATAGATAAAAGTTTTAGCGTTGTCTCTTGTTGAAAGGCCAGCAGCTTTCTGGTTTGCTGTATGTACGTCTCCGTTCGTGACTTCATGTGTATACTCCTCATCGTCCATGTAGTGTGCTAACATTCTTAGCTCCAGACCAGCGGCATCTACACCTACCAATTTGAAACCTTTCGGCACTGTCCAACACCTGCGGCAGTCAGTACCGTACGGAGAGTAAGAGGCAGGAACCTGTGCCATGTTAGGGTTACTGTGCGTCATCCGTCCCGTGACTGCACCAATCGTATTGACCCTACCATGCACTCTGCCGTCTTCCTCTACCGCTTCTATCCAAGACTGAACTTGTGCTGATCTCTTCTGTAGCAGTAGATACTCAGCGATTAGTTTGGCTTCGGGTATGTCCACCTCAGATAGAATACTCTCGTCAACAATGGCATGTCCTTTCTCCGTAAAAGAGGAGGGCTTCCAACCGTAGAACTTCAAGTGCCTACCAATCTGTTGACGTGAACCTAGATTAAACTGAGGCCAATCTACCCGCGAAAATGGGCCGTCAACGGTATTGAAATCATCCCCAAGAAAGCGAAGCCCAACAGAACTGAGGGTGCCGTCTTTCTTAATTTTTGGATTGACTTCCTTAACAAATATCGGTAGCGGCGTGAACCTTTTATGTACTTCATCTTCAACCTCCATACTTCTCTGTTTCAAACGTGCTTGGATATCGAAAGCTTTCTCAAGGTCAAGCACCCACCCCTTGCGTTCCTGTTGAGACACTATCTCCTGAACCTTATGCTCCAGTTCGATAGACTCGCCGGGAAACTGAGTAAGCCTTTCGCAGAGGGTGGTGTATAGCTTAGTAGTTACCTCTACGTCACGCTCACAGTATTTAATCATCTCATCGGATAGCTTAGTCCAATCATCGTGGTCGCCCTTCTCAAAGTGTAGGCGCTCACCCCATGCTCTCAAAGAATGTCCACCGTCTAGCTGTGGGTTGAACAAACGCGAGAGAACCAGAGTGTCTATAATCTTAACATTGTCAAAAGAAATTCCAAGGTGTTCTTCTAAAACGGGTTTATCAAAATTAATGATATTATGACCGATAACAATGTCAGCATCATTGATCTCCTTCTGTATTAAAGCAGTTTCTACATAGGGTTTCAAAAAATTCTTCTTGCTCTGTGTATTCAACTGCATCGTACCTACCATCCAGACCTTGCTTACGGGCAAAGCGGTAGTTTCGATATCTAGTATAAGCTTCTTTGTCATTGATTAAAGTCTCACCATTTTTCAAAGCTACGTGTTCTAACCTGTGGCAGTTGCTACATAGTATAGCACACTTTGCTGCCTCTTGAAACACTTCTTTGTTCAACCTGTGTGATCTCCACTTAGAGGACTTCAAACCGAACTCTTTCTTCGACGGATCACGGTGGTGGAACTCCAAGACCTCCTCTGGATACGTTTGACCGCATACCTCACAGGCGTAGTTTGTCCTCATCTTGATATACAAAGAGCGATTAAGTCTACCAAGTTCAGAACTCCTCATCTGCAACCTCGTGTACTTCAGGAGCAGCACCGGCAACCATCCTTCCCGTGTCCTCTTCATAGTACAGCCAGCCAGCATGTCCTGTCCGTCCTGTGCGACGGCACTTCACAAGCTGCACCTTAGTACAGTTACGGGTGTAGTCATCATCAGACATCTTGTCGCGGCTCAGAAGCAGCGTGTTAAATGCTATCTGATTGATGGACCCTGACCCCTTCATGTCATATTCGTTGACATCGTGAGGGTCTTTCACACTAGGCTTGCGGAGATGGGATACGATTATGATTGACGCATTAGTTTCTTTGGAAAGTTTTAAACACCTGTCCATGAAGCTATCGATCATTCCATTTTCGTTAGATGAAACCGCTGCTTGTAGTGGGTCAAGGATTATAACCTCACAGTCCATACCTTTAATTAGATACCGCATACGAGAGAACAGATCATCAATATCAGAAGACCCCATGTGGTCATCAATATGTATCCTGTCTGCCTCCTTCACCTCGTCGTAGAACACACGGTACTGACTGTAGTCTCTATCCTTTTCCTCTATAAGTCCGATGTTCACTCCACCGATTACGCTGACTACATTTTCCGTAGTCTCACCTCTGTTCGACTCAAGGAATACGGCACCGATCTTACGTTTAGTTTCTGTATACATACCGTACAGAAGGTTAGTCACGAACGTGGTCTTACCTACAGATGTTAAGGCACCTACTACAGTCACCTCCCCTGCCGCCATGCCACCGTTCATCATCTTGTTTAGCGTACCAAACGAGGAAGGGAAGGGGATAATCTCCGCTTTACCACGGTTCACGAACGCATCCCAACAACTCTCATCTGATAGGGAGACAACTCCAGCGGGTTTATAATCCTCCGCTCCCCACCACGACTTCACAAACTGTTGAACCTTACCACGTTGTAGCATCTCCCCGGCATCCTTAAGTGGAAGGGATACCACCTTGGCTTTCCCCGGTGAGAAGATCGACATCACCTCTTTCGAGGCTTGCTTTCCTGCCGCGTCGTTGTCGAAACAGATTACTACCTTTTCAAAAGACTCCAACCACTCTAGGCTTTCTTTAACGTCCTTGGCTGCGGCTGCTGCTCCACGTTTGAGACTAACGACAGGGTACTTTCCGTCAAACATTTCGGCCACAGCGAGAGCATCTACCTCGCCTTCCGTTACGGTGACGAACTTACCTCCCTTGTTCCATATGTTCTGACCGAACAATCCCGTGCCTTGAAAAGTTCCTGTTGTGTAGAAGTCTTTGCTTGGGCAGTTCCGAACCTTAGTTCCCACCACTTCACCACCGTCTTGTGTGTAGTAAGGGTAGTGGTGCTTAAGTACCTGTCCACTTTCGTTGTCATACTCCAGAGTGACGCCGTAATCTTCGGCTATCCTCTGAGATATCTTCCTGTCAGTAATTGGTCCTGATACACCAATCATTTCTAATCCTCTCGTTTTATGGGATGATCCCAGATTTTCTGTGGGAAGTGTGGAGGGATCGATTGATCCCCCCGACACCACATGACCACACTTGAAGCAGAACCCGTGTCCGTCATCGTAGACTGCGAGGTTGTCACCTGAGTTATCCTCACCGTTCTCTCTACATGCTGGACATGGAGCCTTACCAATAAAGGTGGATTCCAACATTAGAAATCCTCGTCGTCAGCCCCGGCCATACCCTCTGCCATCTCAAGAACTTTGATCTTCTTGAAGTAGGGAGAGACTCCGTGTTGTGGATGGGGCTTGCCCGGTTCCCACATTACACGAACCCTAGACCCGTAGGGGATATACTTGGCGATCTGTTCGCCCTCCGAGTCAAGCACAGGGAAACCAGAGAACTTGGTAACAAACTTACGCTGGGGCTGGTTCTTGTACTCGCGGAGTTTAACACCCTCCTCTGCTAGCTTGGCCGCTTCGTCAGGCTCCAACGTGAGGACGATGGAATACTTCCCAGTGTCCTGTCCGTTGTAGCGTTCAGTGTCCTCAAGGTTTGAGAAAGCAACTGTTCCTTCGGTAATCATATTCAAACTCCTTCTTCCATTGTGTCATACATAGCGTTCATACTACACCTACTATACTACTTAAAAAACTATCCATTGTCAACTGCCTTTTTCAATGGGAAACTCTTTTATATAGAAACCGTTCCACCTTTCATCTCCTAATTTTGTTATGTGATCCCGATACTCAAGTGCCATCTGCACTGATGTAAAAACTTTTTGAATTTTAGAACTATCGTAGCCGTCATAAGCGAAGACCACCCATACTTTATCCATCATAGTCACCCCTTATGTAATCCTTAAGCTCCCTATCGACATCTTTGGTAGCCAACTCACTCTTCTGGCTACGGAACACCTTCCGCTTGTTGAACCTGTGCAACTCACGGGCCACAGGGTTCCTCTTCCTAGGTGCCTTGCGACGACTATCTTTGACAGACATAACCAATCCTTTCTAATTTATGGGACATCCCAGATTTCTTAGGTATCCTAAGGAGTATAACATTAATGATTAATATATATACATCCTTAGGGTTCTTAAGTATACTACAGTTCTTCGTCCTCCCTGTCAAGGGCATAATTTACATCACGTATAAAATCATACTCCTCTGTGGTTTCGTAGATGGAACCGATGCACTTGTTGCAAGTGTCCAGATGCTTACCGTCCACATCTTTACGGAGTAACTCCCCGTCCGATAGTTTAACATCACATATTTTACATCTCATTTACTTGGCCTCTTCTTTAGTCTTTACTTGATCCTCAAATACCCTCAGACGTGCCGCTGCGTCACACAACTTGGCATAGTCAGACATAAACATATCCCCGTCACACTCCCACAGTGTTCGAACAGGAGCGTTTACCAGCGGCACAAGTCGCAATAGAAACTCCTCGGCTGTAATTTTTTCGTCGTAAGTCCAGTTGTATTTCTTAGCCATTATACAATCTCCTTCATTTATCAAACTCCACTTTACATTGAATTATTTGAACACCGCCTTCGTTGAGAAAGTTTAACCCTTCAATACTTCTGTATTCTTCAGAATATATAACACATGCTATGCCTGTTTGCAATATTAATTTTGAACAGTCTATACAGGGCGCATGAGTGCATACCAATGTTGCTCCTTCTCCGCTCTCGGTACACCTAGCAAGCTTGGCTATTGCGTTGGACTCTGCGTGTAGAACCTGTGGCCTTGTTATTAACTTAGGTTGGTCATCAGCATCAGTGGTATATAGCTCCGACTCACAATTGTTGTCCCATCCTACAGGAGTTCCGTTGTACCCTATGGATATAATTCTATTGTCTTTCACAATCACACAACCAACCTTCAACCGACGTGCAGTGCTGCAATCAGCAAACGCATAGGCAGTTTGCATGAACGCGATCAGATGTTTCTCTTTCATAGCAACCTCACGAATAAAATAAATATAAGTACCTGTATAAGTAAAACAGACAAATCGTCATTTAATACTTGCTTGATTACTTTAAACATTATCCCCAATCCTTTTTTTCGTCTTCCTCACGCCAACCGCGAAGGTACTCCGCTATCTGGTCGGCTGTCATCATTTCTCTGGGTACTCTGTGGCCTTTACCTGTGCCGTTAGGCCAATAATGTGGGCTGTATTTATGACCGTAGTATTTATCCGCTGATCCTCTATCGTATGGGCTACCGTGTGCATGTTTCATTGCAATCTTTTCTCCTGCTTTCCGTAGTTTCGTTATGATTTCCTGAGTTTCGTAGTTCATCTCATGCCTCCGTAATTTTCTTAGGTCTTGAAGAATATATCTCGTATACTTCCCCGTTAACCCATTTATCTCCCAATGAACCACCTGCTATATCTTCAGCCTTCTCATGAAGAAAGCACATATCTGTCTGGTCCTCCATTTCTCGTTTAGTTTCTATCGTAACTGAAACCGCCTGTTTTACCATTCTGAAGACAGTCACTTCATATTTATAAGTCATTCGTCATCCTCCTCTTGAAATAATCCATCCCAGTAATTCACAAGATACCCTCTTGTTCCTATCATTGCAACAAAAACTTTCTTACCCGGTTCGTATTCCTCTTCTGTCTCATACATTCCAGTGTTCCCCTTGGCCGGGATGGTGTACCCCGCCTTTCGGAGTGCCTTGATTGTTTCCTGTGTTTGTTCCTTGGTCCATACTCTAACAGTCATGTCTTTACCTCTGCTTCGGTTTCGATCCATACTTTAGCACCACAACTCAGTGGCTTATCGGGACTATATACTATTTTACATGGTCCGTCAACATAAACTTCGTGAGCATAGTTATTATCTTTGTATGTCTTCACGGTTATCACTGGCTCACGTTCGCCTGTCTTGGCGTTGCTTTTAATAATGTGCTGGTTTATGTGAATAACTTTCTTCATAGCGTGCTCCTAATTTTCTGGGACATCCCAGATTTCAAGATATTTTCTATCATAGACTGGTCAAGTTGTCTACAGTGATCTTCACCACCATATAGCTTCAGGTATTTATTGATATGCTTTGACGTGGTGCGACTGAAGTATTCCGTTGTTCTGAATGGTCCCTTGCAGTCCCATCCAGCTACCGGGGTTTCATAGCTGAACAATACCGAGACGTTGGCCTTAGTGTTTTGAAGTTCAGTCATGTTCGAGCCGAGTTGTTTGATTGACATATTCATAGTTTAGTTTCCTTTCAATTTTCCGGGACATCCCAGATTTTACATCATGTCTTCTGTCATCCATGCAGCGAATGCCACCATACCTAACACGCTACCGGAAAGCAACCCTATTTGTGGAATGAATCCGAAATTCTCTGGACCAATTACCATCATGGATATTAGGCCACACGTTACTGATAAGAACGCAGATATTACTCCAGCGATTTTGATTGTCTTAGTCATAGTTCAGTTTCCTTTCTCAGTTTTTTCTTGGAAGAACTTCTCGACACGCTTTCGCCAAGCCACAAACTCTGCGAATCCATCTACTGTTGGCTGGGAATTTCCCTCGATACAGAACTCGTTGTACATTTCGATATATTCTTGATCGGTCATTTCATTTCCCCAATTTTCTTTTGGTGTCAAGGGTGGTCTCGTTCCAGCGCATCAGAGCCACCTTCGCTACTACCACGCATAGGCTTGAACGAGTAGGAAAACCCGCATCCGCTAGTGAATCAGCCGCGAATGGCACTATCTGCTTTATGGTAGACATGGAATGCAAGCTTCCGATCTCGAATTCGCTTTGCATATCATCCGCTATAGTTTGTATTTGCTCATCAGTTACGAACATCGTTCAGTTTCCTTTCATGTTGATAAGTGAACTCTATAGAGCCTCCCAACGTATGTCAAGAGGCTCCGAGAGGTCGCTCCTCACTTGTTTTTGAAGAGGTTCACAACGTCCTGAATGACTTCAGCGGGGTCATGTCCAGCCTGTTCCGCCTGTAGCAGCAAGGCGAAGATAGAACTGGCATAGTCGTCTCGCTGGCCGTTAGGCGTCGTGTCTTCAGGAGCTTCTTCAGAAGGTTCTTCGGTAGGTTCCTCCGCAGCCTTCTGAGCCTTCTGGATAGCCTTCCGCATGGCATCGATCTTCCGCCACCCGTTCGTCTCGCCTTCAGATACTACCTCATCGAAGTTCTCGGATACGAACTTGATGTCTCGAACGTGGTTCGAACGGTCAGATTGAGAGAGACCTACGAACATGTCCTGTAGTACCTGAGAGGCATCGATCATCTTGACAGTGAGAGACTTCGTAGGCCATGCGCCGTCCGTCTCCTTCTTCAGTATCTCAGCAGCGAATGGGTGAACTTCCAGCACCAGCTTTCGTGCAACCTTCGCATCTGTTTTGACTGCCTTGACCAGTTCCTTGTTGATGGTTTCAGCGGTTACTTCTACGGTTTCGATGGTAGTCATGGCTGTATCCTCCTATGGGTTAGCCGTTGTTGATGTTCTGAACATAGGGACAGGTTCTGAGGATGTCCAGAGAAAATTCTGGGATATCCCATTTTTTTTCTGAATATCCCCTAAAGTGTGACAATTATGCAACAGTTTCTCTATGTATATATAAGGTATCTGGTCATGGTGTGGTTCTGATGTGGTTCTGATGTGGTCTTGAGGATTTCATGGGATGTCCCATATATCTACACTCAGGCATTCTTTCTTCTGACGTTTTCTCAGGTGGTTCTCAGGTAGTCATGAGGTGGCGATGTGGTTCTCAGGTAGTCATGGGGTTTCTGTGGTGGTCATAGGTAGGCCGGGGGGACCCATTGACGACGCGCCATGTTATATATACCCTCATGACCACATGGGAAGCAATTTGGAGGTCCATGAATTAGATAACTAATTTAACTAAAGTAGAATTAAGGGGTTGACTTCTCAGGTGAGGCGGGGTATTCATAAGAACTCCTAAGGAATCCTATTGACAAGAGAAGCTAAATATGTTATAATATAGATATATTAGGTTGTTCATTAAGTAGTTTATTAAAATTAATAACTTAGTATATTCCTTAGAATACTTAAGTTATCCAAACCCCTTTAGGTTTGGGACGGTCTTTAAAAGGTTCTGCCATGACATCTTCCAAAAAACTTACTATGCGTCAACGCGATACGCTTGCACGACATAGGAAACACCACACTGCCAAACACATGGCGGAAATGCGTAAGTATATGAAAAGTGGAGACACGTTTACTCAAGCACACAAAAAAGCCATGAAAAAGGTAGGGAGATAAAATATGAACTACAGCTACGGAAAAAAGAAAACTCCTAAGAAAAAGAAACCTAAGAAAAAGAAATGATAAACTATCGGGGCGAGAAGTTTTCTGGATACAACAAACCAAAGAGAACTCCCGGCAAGTCAAAGAAGTTTGCAGTTCTTGCTAAGAAGGGGGATAAAGTTAAGTTGGTTAGGTTTGGTGATCCAAACATGACAATTAAAAAAGATCAACCTTCTCGTCGTAAAAGCTTCCGTGCGAGGCACAAGTGCGACACAAGCCCTCCAGATAAACTAAGCGCAAGATATTGGAGTTGTAAGAAATGGTAACTGTCTTCCTACATTGTAGGGCAAAGTCAGGAGTAATAGATGTCAGATACAGAAGAAGCACCAAAGAAAAAAAGAGGCAATCCAAACTTCCATAAGGGAATGAAAGCTCTTAATCCAGAGGGTCGTCCCAAAGGTTCCCTAAACAAATACACAAAAATCTCAAGAGAACTTATGTCCTCCAAAGGACCAGAGATTGTAAACAAAGTAATTGAGATGGCATTGGAAGGCGACAGGCATTGTCTGAAGATGTGTATGGACAGAATTATTCCTACTTCAAAGGCAGTAGAGATTACACACGAACATCAGGACTTGGGTGTTAATATTATAATCGAAGGTGTAAAAGCTGTAGAAGCCAAAGAAGCAAAAGAACAGGAAGTGTTTGAAGCAGAGTTTGAAGAAGTTAAATGGGGTGAACCTACTGTGGACATGGAATAATGCCCGATCTTAAGGTTACTCTTCACGATGCTCAGATGCAAATCTTCAAGTCTGACAAACGATTTAAAGTAGCAAGTTGTGGTAGAAGGTTTGGTAAAAGTTATTTAGCTGCATGGGTGCTAATTATTAAAGCACTCCAAAGTGAGGACAAGGATGTCTTCTATGTAGCCCCTACATTTCAACAAGCTAAAGATATTCTCTGGTCAATCCTTAAGGACGTAGGCCAAGATGTAATCAAAAGCACACATGAAAACACTGCTACAATTACACTGGTCAATGACCGTAAAATTTATCTAAAGGGATCAGACAGACCAGATACACTACGAGGCGTAGGACTAGCATATGTCGTAATGGACGAATATGCCTCAATGAAACCAGAAGTGTGGGAAATGATACTTAGGCCCACACTGGCAGACGTTAAGGGTGGTGCTTTGTTTATAGGCACACCGGCAGGTAAGAACCATTTTCATAAGCTTTGGGTAGAAGCCCAGTTATCAGAAAACGAAAAAGATTGGGAGTCGTATCAGTTTGTTTCAACAGATAATCCTTTTTTGGACCCCGACGAGATCGAGGCCGCAAAGAAATCAATGTCAACACAAGCTTTCCGTCAAGAGTTTGAGGCTACGTTTGAAAGCTTTTCGGGAGGCATTTTTCAAGAAGAGTGGGTTAAGTATGAAGATGATGAAGAGTTTGATGAAGATACGGCTTCTAAAACGGGTTCGTATGTGGTATCGGTCGATCCGGCAGGTTTTGAAAAGAGCAGTAAGTCCAGAGGATTAAAGTCTTCTAAACTGGATGAAACAGCCATATCAGTAGTTAAAGTAGTCGGTGACGAGTGGTTAGTAAAAGACATACACCATGGTCGTTGGAACATTAAAGAGACGGCAGAAAAGATTATTACAATAGCCGAAGATGTAAATGCCACAACAGTAGGGATTGAAGCTGGCGCACTTAAGAACGCTATCATGCCTTACATAGAAGACGAGATGAGAACAAGAGGTACGTGGGTTAATCTTACAGATGTTACTCACGGTGGCAAAAGAAAACAAGATAGAATAGTTTGGTCTTTGCAAGGTAGGTTTGAACACGGTAAGATCAAGTTTAGAAAAGCAGATTGGAACCATCACTTTATTACACAGATGCTAGACTTCCCAAGCCCACTTTCTCACGATGACTTGTTGGACTCTTTAGCATATATAGACCAAGTTTCTGTAGCAGACTTTGCACAGCAGATAGAAGTAGACGAGTGGGAACCTTTGGATACTGTATCAGGATATTAATTTATGGACGAAATATCATATAAAGACCCCAAAGCATCCCTAGTTTCGTGGGTTATGGATAAGGTGGAAGAATGGGAAACCCACCGTAATACCAACTACATGGAAAACTGGGACGAGTATTATCGCATTTGGCGGGGTATTTGGTCGTATGAAGATAAAACCCGTGAGTCTGAAAACTCTAAATTAATCTCCCCTGCTACTCAGCAAGCTATTGAATCAACTGTAGCAGAACTAGAAGAAGCTATTTTTGGACAAGAAATGTGGTTTGATCTACGTGATGATGTTCTTGACCAAAATTCTATCGACGCTACGGTAGTTAAAGTTCTTTTACAGGAAGACTTAAACAGGTGTAAAGTAAAAGACTCAGTTGTTGAGTGTCTTCTAAATGCTGCTATTTACGGTACGGGCATTGCAAAAATAAATGTTATCGATGAGATAGATCGTATACCAGTAGAAATGGCTGTTCCTAACACTCTTACTACAGATGTTAGTGTTGAGGAAAAAGTAATTACTTCTGTAAAAGTTGACTCACTTACCCCTAAAGAATTTGTTATTGATCCCTGTGTAACTTCTATTAATGATGCTCTTGGTGTAGCACAGATTGTTACCAAGCCTAAGTATGAAATAATTGAAGGCATGGAAGAAGGAGTTTATGAAGATAAACCTCTTGGAAGTTATGACCACGTTGACTTTGGTTATGACGAAGAGTCGGATGGTGATTCTTCCGACATGGATAAAGTTAAGCTTGTAGAATACTGGGGAAGGGTTCCTAAAAAATATCTTAACAGTAAGACTGATGGCTTGTTAGAAGAATTTGATTATGAAGACGATGAGTTAGTAGAAGCGGTTGTTGTTATTGCAAATGATTCTGTGGTTCTTAAGGCGGCTGAAAACCCGTACTTAATGAAAGATCGTCCGTTTGTATCTTTTCAGCTAGATAGGGTTCCTAATAAGTTCTGGGGACGAGGCGTGGCAGAGAAAGGTTACAATCCTCAAAAAGCTCTTGATGCAGAACTAAGAGCAAGGATTGACGCTCTGGCCCTTACAACGCACCCCATGATGGGTGTGGATGCTACTCGTCTCCCTAGGGGAGTCAAGTTCGAGGTTAAAGCCGGTAAGACAATTCTTACAAATGGCGATCCCCGTTCAACCTTGTTCCCCTTAAACTTTGGAAATGTAGCAAATTCTACATTTACTGAAAGTGCTGAACTAGAGCGCATGGTTCAAATGGGTACGGGAGCAATGGATGGAGCTAATAGTAATTTCTCCAACCCCCGTAATTCCACTGCTTCTGGTATGTCTATGTTACAGGCAGCATCAATTAAACGTCAGAAGCGTACCATTATGAACTTTCAGGAAAACTTCCTTATTCCTTTAATTCACAAGTCTGCATTACGCTACATTCAGTTTGCACCGGAACGGTATCCGGCAGGAGACTACAAGTTTAAAGCATACTCAAGCATGGGTATTATGGCTAAAGAGTTGGAGGTAATGCAGCTTATTCAGCTTATGTCCATGACTCAGCCGGGAACTCCTCCTCATGCTATGCTTCTCATGTCCATCTTTGAAAACAGTTCTGTACCCAACAGGGATGCAATGAAACAAGCTATTGCTCAAACAATGCAGCCTGACCCTCAGATGGCACAAGTACAGCAAATGGCTCAACAGCTTGAACTGATGAAGCTACAAATGGAAATTGAAGAGATGAAAGCTGGTGCAATGAAAGATACTGCACATGCTGTTAAGTTACAGTCTGAAGCTCAATCTAAAATACCTGAGATTGATATGCTTAAACTTCAAACAGATTTAGCAGAAAAGATGGCGCGTATTGAAAAAATTAAAGTAGAGTCTGAAAATGTAAGGTCCGAGACAATGCGTAATGGTCCTGAAGTACAACACCTTCAATCAGAAACTCTCCTTAACATTGCAAAAGCTAACAAACAGTGACTGATAGAGAAATTCTTGAGGGACGTTTAGAACTATTTACCAAGGACGCTTGGGTTTCTTTTACAAAAGAATTAGAAGAAATGGCAAAATCTTTGGAAAATATTCAAAACATACCTGACGAGAAGACCCTCTTCTTACGAAGGGGTCAGGTGGATATGCTAAATATGATAATTAATTTAGAGGAAACCACCAAACTAGCGTTGGATCAATTAGAGTTAGATATCTAATCCCAGCATTTTTTAACTCCATAATCTTTATAGACGGAGGATTGGTAATATGGATAGCATCGTTGTAGAAGAAAAAACCGAAACGCCTGAGGAAGCAGAAGAGTATGCGAACATCGAAGAGGCTCCCGAAGTGGAACAACCTCAAGAAGAGCAAGAGATGGAACTGCCTGAAAAGTTCAAGGGTAAATCGATGGAAGACATTATGTCTTCATATGAAAACCTTGAAAAAGAACTTGGACGGAAGGGACAAGAAATAGGCGAACTCAGAAAACTAACAGATGGAATTCTTCAACAACAGATTACCACACCAGAAAACGGAACAGTCGAGCCTGAAGAGGAGGTCGATTTTTTTGATAACCCTGAACAAGCAGTCAGTAAAGTTATTGAAAACCATCCTAAGTTCCGTGAGTTTGAGCAGCAGCGTCAAGTACAACAGATTGAGACGACTACTGCTAAACTTAAAGAGGCACACCCTGATTTTATGGATATTGTTTCAGATTCAAAATTTCAGGAGTGGGTTCAGGATAGCCCCGTAAGAAAGCAGCTTTTTGTTTCGGCACACAATTATAATTTACCAGCCGCTATGGAACTGATGAATAATTGGAAAGAGCGATCACTGATAAATAACACAAGTGAAGTTGAAGCAGAAAAAGCAGCTAACCGCGAACAAGCTATGAAGGCAGGAAAAAGTGTTTCTCGTACTTCTTCTGAATCTACATCCGGTAAAAAAATCTACCGTAGAGCTGATCTAATCAGACTTAAGACTACTGACCCTACTCGTTATGAGTCGTTACAGGATGAAATCCTAGCTGCTTATGCGGAGGGTCGTGTTAAGTAACCCTCATAAAGAAAGGAATTAAATTATGGCTTTGGGTTCTAATCATCAAACTACCACAACGGCGGCTAAGTTTATCCCCGAACTGTGGTCCGACGAAGTTATTGCCGGTTATAAGGCAAATCTCGTTCTAGGTAACCTCGTTACCAAAATCAACCACGCCGGTAAAAAAGGCGATACGATCCACATTCCGGCTCCGGTTCGTGGTTCTGCTAACGCTAAAGCTGCAAATACGGCAGTTACTCTTCAGGGTGACACCCACACTGAAGTACAGGTTAGCATTAATAAGCACTATGAATATTCTGTAATGATCGAAGACATTACGGAAGTTCAGGCGCTTCAATCGCTTCGCCGGTTCTACACCGACGACGCTGGCTATGCTCTTGCTACGCAGGTCGATACTGACTTGTTTACTCTCTCTGAAGCTTTTCAGGGTGGAACAGTAGGCGGCACGGGTGCGGCTCTTTACGAAAAAGCTGTTATTGGCGGAAACGGAACGACCCTGTATACGGGTAACTCCACGAACGCTACTGACCTGACGGATGCTGGTATTCGTGCCATGATCCTCAAGTTGGATAACGCTGACGTTCCTTCGGATAACCGTTGCATGGTTATTCCTCCGATTGCTGCTAACGACATGCTCGGCATCAACCGCTTCACTGAACAGCAGTTCATTGGTAACGGTGACGCCATCAAAACTGGCAAGATCGGCAGCATCTACGGCATGGACGTTTATGTTTCGTCCAACTGCCCGTCCATCAACTCCGATGCCCAGCGCGTTGGTGTTATGATGCACAAAGATGCTCTGTGCCTTGCGGAGCAAATGGGTGTCCGTTCGCAGACTCAGTACAAGCAGGAGTACCTTGGTGACCTGTTTACGGCTGATACGCTGTACGGTGTTGCGGAACTTCGCGACAATGCTGGTATTGCTTTCGTTGTACCTGCTACCTAAGTAGGTCTGGGGAGTCTCTGGTCTTTTTGGCTAGGGACTCCCTCCCTTTATACAGGATAAGCCAATATGATTACTATTGAAGCAGCTTTATCAGACACCAGTTATAGCTTAGAACTGGAAAAGATTAAAAATAAAATAGCACAGCTATATAAAGAACTGCTTACAAAAACATTTAAACAGGCAAATCCTGCTGCAAGCCTAGAAGAGTTGTATAGTTTTTTAGAAGAAAATGAATTAGAGTTTAAAGATACAGAAGAGTTTGAAGACGAGGCAGAAGACATAGAAAATATTTTATCACTGCTTTCCGATAAAGAAGATTTAGATCAGGTTAAAGAAAAGTCTTTTGAAACTCCTTCGGTAGCCACCGGCAAAACACCGGGAAACAAATCAAATGAAAAAGGTGACGTTCCAAACACCGTAGCTTTAAAAGATTACAAAGGAGGTTTGTTTACTCCTCCAGATAAAAAAGTTAAGAAAGTTACAAAAGCACTTAAGACTCCTACAGGAAAAGTAACCAGAGTTATTGACGATAATCCCAAAGTAAATACTGAAATGTTAAAAGCAGTGTGGGATAAAGAACGGGACAAGCTTTTAGAATTAGTCAGAGAACGTAACAAGGAATATGGTGTTGTACTATGAAACCTGTTAAAGACAGAAAAGCCGGTAGCTTTGTCAAAAAGAAAAAGAAAAAGATGACAGAGGAAAAGAAAAAGAAAAATCTTGCTCGTTGGGCAGGGGAAAGACTTAGGGTATCCTAATGCCACGAGGACGAACAAGACCATTATTTAAACCTATGCCTAGAGTTCAAACTCCTAAGTGGTCTAGGCAACAGTTATTTATAAAGCTTTCAAACCAACGACAAGAAGAAAGAGCGCCTTATGATGACGGAGATCAAGCTCTTTATGGTAGTGCTAAATCATTATATGGAATAGCTAGATATTCTTCACGCAGTTAAACATAAGAGGTAACAAATGAGCGATTATACAATTCAAGTTAGCTGGTCTGGTAAAGATGCTTTAGCCGATTCTAACGCAGCTAAGATTGTTTCCGGCGCAGATTTTAACACAGAGTTTTCTGCTGTTCAAACCGCTGTAAACAGTAAGTATGACTCGACTGATCTTGGAGTAACCCTTCAACAGTACGATGCTGATACCGTTAAAAAAGATGTTCAAAACACTTTTACCAAGGCGCAATTGCCAAGCACCTACACCGCTGCGTTGTCAGCAACCTCCGGTGTGCTGGACTATGACACCTATCAAAACTTCATAATTACCTTGGCAGCAGGGTCGAACACATTGGCGGCTCCGACGACCGAGGCAAGTCAGATAGGGCAATGCGGGGTTATTATATTCGTTCAGCCAAGTTCCGGCAGTGCAGCAACCTTGTCATTGCATGGAGACTATGAGACGGCTGCGGCGGCAGGGATAACACTTTCAAGCGCAAACAACGACTACGACATCGTTCCGTACATGGTGAAGGCGGACAACAGTATCCTGCTTGGCGCAGCCCAACTGAACTTCGGGTGATCTGAATGTTTACTGAACCCGGACAATTTTTTACGTCGAGCGGCGGATATGAAATTGAACAGTCTATCCGGTTTAACAAAAATGATGACGCTAAACTAACCAAAACATTTGGCACAGCTACAAACCGTAGAAAATTTACTTTGTCCGTGTGGCAAAAAAATGGAAGCAGTGCAGGTTCAATGCTAGAGTATAATCAATCTGGTGGAAGCACATGGGCTAACATTACCATAGGTGCGGGTGGTCGTGTAGATATTTTTGATTATTCTAGCGGAAGTGCTAGAATTGATTTACGCACCTCAAGAGTTTTTAATGATCCCTCTGCTTGGGTTCATCTAGTTGTTGCTTTTGATACCACCGCCGGCAGCGCCGCTGATCGTATCAAGGTATATATAAATGGAACTCAAGAAACTAGTTTTGGAACGTCGACATATCCAAGTCAAGACTTTGATGGGTTTCTTAACTCCGCTGTAGAACATTTAATTGGTGAAGGTGTTAATGGTCCATTTGACGGATACATTGCAGAATATTATTTTATTGATGGTCAACAATTAGGACCAGATAGCTTTGGCGAAACTAACGACGATGGCGTTTGGATACCGAAGGATGCGTCAAGCCTGACGTTTGGAACTAATGGCTTCTACCTAAAAGGGCAGGACAGTTCTGCACTTGGTGACGACAGTAGCGGCAACGGGAATGACTTTACCAGCAGTGGCTTGGCAGCGGCGGATCAAAAATCTGATACTCCGACACTGAACGCATCAACCTTTAACCCACTGTGGGCAGGGGCAACATTGTCTGATGGCAATCTTGTCGCCACTGCAAGTGGTAATGCGTACCAGTGGGCTACATCAACATTTGCGATTGATGATGGTGGTAAATACGTTTGTGAGTTTCAGAAAAGCGCTGGTACATTTGGCTACGTCGGTATCTTCCAACTCGGAAATCACAATGTAACCACCGGCAACAACTATATGTACGCCTATAATCTTGGCACAGGCGAAATTGTAAAAAATGCCAGCGCCGTTACAGACCTTGGTACTGGTGCAGCCAACAGCTTAATGCGTATTGAATACGATGGCAGTAATGACACTATTGAGATATTTGATGATGGTACAGAAATCTTTCCAGCATCAACTGGTGTATCAAACACTGTTGGTTTGACTGGTCATAATTCACTTCATTTTGGTTGTGCGCCTTATGCGAGCGGCACAATTATTACAGCAACTTTCCAAGGTTTAAGCGGAACACCAACTACCAATTTTAAAGAGTTGACAAGTGCTAATCTTTCCACACCAACAATC
>Ga0114932_10001233_pt1 | contig 29410 bp, 20 predicted proteins | sample 2SBtaG_2_FD_87286 | JGI IMG/M metagenome (GOLD analysis project Ga0114932, IMG submission 87286) | Deep subsurface microbial communities from Kolumbo volcano to uncover new lineages of life (NeLLi) - 2SBTROV12_ACTIVE470 metaG | ecosystem: Environmental > Aquatic > Marine > Volcanic ...
CTCGAGGATTGTTTTGAAGCCCCATTCTATACACTTGGTCCACTCACGACTGATATTGCTCCTGGATATGACCATATTACTTCAGCAATCGGCGCAGCAAATATCGGTTGGTATGGTTGCGCAATGCTTTGTTATGTTACCCCCAAAGAACACCTCGGTCTTCCCAATAAACAAGATGTCCGAGAAGGTATCGTTACCTATAAAATTGCCGCCCATGCGGCAGATCTGGCGAAAGGCCACCCTGGGGCACAAATCCGTGATAACGCGATGTCCAAGGCTAGGTTCGAATTCCGCTGGGAAGATCAATTTAATTTGGGACTCGATCCTGAACGCGCCCATGAATTTCATGATGAAACTCTGCCCAAAGACTCTGCAAAAGTTGCCCACTTCTGCTCTATGTGTGGACCTCATTTCTGCTCAATGAAAATCAGTCAAGATGTGCGTAACTATGCGTCAAAGAAAGGGTTACAAACCAAGGATGCCTTACAGTCCGGTTTAGAAGAAAAATCTCAAGAATTTTTAAACGATGGTGGCAATATTTATCGTAAAATATAGCTATATCTTTCCACTGCTGCCCAACAGATAACTGTAGATAACTTGCATGTTGAAATTCTCCGAAAATACTGGTAAGTAGGATACCTACTTAGTGCGCATTTTTACCAACTGCTACCTTATAAACTGTTTGGAAAATAATTTTGAGATCCATCCCTAGTGACCAATTCTGGATATAATCCAAGTCATATTTGACGCGGCCTACCATTTTGTCTATCGTCTTCGTCTCACCCCTATAACCATTGATCTGCGCCAAACCTGTAATTCCTGGCTTCACTTTGTGCCTCAACATATAGCCGTTTATTTTCCTGCGGTAAAATTCATTATGTGGAACAGCATGAGGACGAGGCCCAACAATCGACATCTCGCCCCTCAACACATTAATAAACTGAGGGAGTTCATCCAACGATGTTCGTCTTAATAAAGCACCAAATCTCTCCAATCTAGGGTCATTTTTGATAGCCTGAGGGACTTCCACATCATCATCCGAGACCTTCATCGTTCTGAATTTGTATACTTTAAAACTTTCTCCATAAATCCCATAGCGCCACTGTTGAAAGATTATTGGTCCTGGAGAAGAGAATTTCACAGCCATAGCAATTACCGCCATAGGTATAGCGATTACGATCAAAATTAAAATTCCCAAAACGATATCGGTAGTACGCTTTATCCAAGCATCAAGACCATAAAATGGCGAATCGTAGATGCTGACGGCGGGAACTCCACTTACAGTACTCCAACGAGATCTCAGTGGATCAAAACCGAAAAGGTTAGGAACCAAGTAAATTGAAACGATACTATCAGAAAGTTTTTCGACAAGTTTGCGAATTCTTTCTCCCGCTCCAATTGGCAGGACAATATAAAGGACGCGTATCTTACCTTTCTTTACGTCTTTGACTAACGCTTTTAGATCACCAAGAAGCTGTATTTCATTATTCAAAAGTCGCGTTGGGCGATCTTGAATTCGGTCATCGTAATAACCGAGAAATCGCAAACCATACCCTGGCCTTTCTTTAAAAACCCTCTCAAGCCGTTGGCCCAGTTCCGTAGCACCTACTACAGCAACATCACTCTTTTGATAACGTTTGTTCGTTACTGCGCTCAGGACAAATCTTACAAAGCTATGTAAGATCATTAAAGCCAAAGGCGTCCAGAGTAACCAAAGAACTATTGAATCACTAAGGGACGAACCCGCCGTTATTTCAGGATAATAAATCCCACCCAAAATAAGACTGGTAAAAAACCAAGTTTTAAATAAATTTAGAGATTCTTTCCCTAAAGATGATCCATACCCATCAATATAGACCTCATTGAATTCTGCAATGACTTGATAAAAGAGAACACCGATCAAGGTTACCCCACTAAATTGGCCTGTCCATTCTACTTCGAAAATTACGCAAGCCAACCAAAAACTTGCGATAATAATTAGACTATCGGCCATTCGAAACAGTGCATTTTTTTTCGCTTGATCAGGTAACATCAATCCATCTGGGTAGTGGTACTTTTGTTGACTGTCAAGCAAAACATCACTCGCGAACTGGTCCTTTAATTCAGACCTATCGGGATAATATAATTTTTGTTTTTTGCTAAGAATTTTCATCCTAGAAACACATTTTTTTGATTTAACAAAACAAGTACATAAGCCCATCCACAACCTTACACTATCTTTTTTCTATTTACGGTTTGTGGTTTTTTGCGCCAAATAGATACTATTTTATAGTATTAGTGTATAAGCATTATATTCTCTCTCTGTGCCACCTTCCTGTCTTTTTAAACTCAATGACGCAGCTATATTAACATGTTAAATATTTTTGCGCAATAGGTTTTTGAAATAAATTTAACAACCGTAGGATCAATAACGGTCAACTATCAACGGTATCGCAGCGTCTCATTCGGATAAATTTTCGGATTAGGGATACCTCAGTAAGTCAGGTCCGACATTTTGTCGCTACCTCGTGATAAAGTCAGGAGCATCCGTCTCCAAAATCAACTCAACAATGGGGCCCCAGCCATCCTAGCATCTGCATCCGTACCATGACGCCACACCATCACATCTATTCGACGCTGCCTTCGCAGCACCCTCAACCGTCACCGATGTTACGATGCACCAAAAGTTGTTTAACAAAGTTAAGCGGAATCCAAAATGAATCAGAGAGCAATAGGCTTAGAATTAGCCAAAAATATCTTTCACCTTTAAGCAGGGAAACGTTTGCTAAACTATATAAAAAGTCTCCATGTTGGACGTAGAAATAAAAATACACGAACGGCGTATTAGTCATCTTTTTAACAGCCACAACACAGCCGCTAACCGCCAAGGAGACCGAATGATTCGATCTATGTTAGTGCCAACAATTAAAAATGTAAAATTTAAACTTTACCTGACAATAGTCAGCTTTTGACGGGGTGGCTGTCCGCCAAATCATATTATCGTAAGGTAAGCCAAATCGATTATTTTTTATGGGCCAGATTACGATTATCCAGGAAGGTGTTCATCAATGTTTTGCCGTAACACCACTGACCTTGATGAGTTCGTTCTTCACTATACACCTTAATCCACAGGTCCAAATCCTCCTGTAGTTGTTCGATGCTAGTACAAACGGTTTTTCGAAACACGGTTCGAAAAACTCGTTCAACATGATTTAATTATATCGCTCAGCGATGCCGTTCGTTTTAGGACTTTTGGTTTTAGTCCGGGTGTGATCAATGTCCTCAACGGCTAGATAAAGTTCATACGGAGACATTCCGGATTGTCGCCATATTTGGCCCCCCAATCGATCAAAATAAGTTGTAGTGGGATGCTCTGAACACCACTATAACCCAAACATTCACTCACAAACTCACTAAGCTTTCCTGGGCGACTTTGGTTTCCAACGCTTTGAAGCGCTTATTCATGTTTTCCAAATCATGGCGTTTCCAGATGCTGCGTAAAACGGTTGGTGAAATACAAGCCCTGTTTTTGAATCTCGTTAAAAGCACGAATCTGGCCCCAAAGTAAAACACCAATTGTTAGACTTTGCCCGTACTAATCTAGATCAGACCGTCAATCAATAAATTCTTGATACGCCATATTTGACTAAAAATTGTAAACAATACCCAAGCCAATATGGACTATAAGCTATGCTAAGGTTAAAAAAATAAAACCTTTGTATGTTAACTATTACACTTTAAACCAAATACTTTACTATGAAAGATTATTTCTATCTCCTACGCATTGACCATTGGTTTAAAAACGTTTTTATGTTCCCTGGCGTAGCCATGGCGGTTATTCTGATCGATATTCCTTTATCTGATATTATCGTTCCAATCCTAATTGGTTTATCTAGTACCTGTTTGATAGCCTCCGCCAATTATGTTATCAATGAGTGGCTCGATGCCGAATTCGATAAGCAACATCCTGTAAAGAAAAACCGACCGTCAGCTCTGGGCAAAGTAGAAGCTAGATTTGTTTATTTAGAATATATCGCGGTATCAGCCTTGGGCCTCGCCATGGCATCGCGTCTTTCGTTAGATTTCATGATTTGCGCTATCGTTCTTTTAGTAATGGGACTTTTATACAACATATATCCCTTTAGAACCAAAGACCGAATTTATCTTGATGTAATATCTGAATCTATTAACAATCCCTTGCGATTTTTATTAGGCTGGTTTTCTATTACTTCTGGCGTACTGCCACCCTCCAGTATTTTACTCGCCTATTGGGCAGGTGGCGCCTTCTTGATGGCTGTCAAACGGTATGCGGAGTATCGCTTTATTGATGATCCCATTCGTGCGGGTCTTTATCGACGTTCCTTCCGATACTACAGTGAAAAAAAACTCCTTTTATCTTCGTTTTTTTACGCCTTGTCATCTGCTTTTTTTTTAGGAATCTTCTTAATAAAGTACCGGGTCGAGTTTTTGCTTAGTTTTCCACTTTTCGCTCTATTGTTCGTTTGGTACCTCTACATTGGCATGAAACCATTCTCTCCTGCACAGAATCCAGAGCAACTTTATCAAGAAAAAAAGTTCATTTGTTTCGTGTTAGTTTTATGCACAACTATTGGACTACTTTTTGTTATTGATCTACCTTTTTTAAATATACTTACAGAGAAAGTAAACTATTAGAATATATGGCGACTAATCTATTTTCCGAACAAACTCATTTATTCGCTAGATATATAGTATCAGGAGGAATTGCAGCAATAGTACATTTCGGATTACTTGTACTTTTTGTCGAATGTATTATGTTAACCCCAACATTGGCAAGTTCTCTCGGATTTATAGCAGCAATATTTGTGAATTATAGCCTACAATATTATTGGACCTTCTCCGTATCAGGCTCCCATAGGATATTTTTTATCCGCTATCTATCCGTTACACTTTTGACATTAGGTATTAACACATTTTTATTCTGGATACTGAACGTATTAATGGGTGTGCATTATGTAATCAGCCAGATAGCCGCAACAGGAGTTGTAGTAATAGTTAATTTTGGTATTAATCAACGCTATACTTTTTCGTCCGACATTATTGCCACCAGATAATGACATGGATTCAACAAGCAAAAGTTTTCGGCAAACAGCTGTTGTTTTTGATCTCGATCATACATTAACCAAATCTGACACATACCTTTCATTTTTGTTGCTAGTTCTACGCAACAGACCCTCACGAATATTGCAAACATTGCTACTATTTATTCCGGTCTTGCAGTACAAGTTCGGATTTAGAACAAATAGCTGGTTAAAGGAAGAATTCCTACACTGTATTGTTGGAGGCGCCAGCCGTCAACAAGTTGACGATTGGAGCGCACAGTTCGTCTCTAGTTTTCTAAAAACCCAAATTCGTTCAACAGCTTTAAAAAAAATTCTTGACTACCGAAAAAAAGGTTGTCGCTTATTAATTGCGTCTGCAAGTTTCGATTTTTATGTCAAGAAGCTAGGACAAAATCTGGAATTTGATGATGTAATTTGTACACGTTCGACGTGGAATCATTCTGGCTTCCTCATGGGGCAGATCGACGGCAAAAATTGCTACGAACATGCCAAGTTGGAGCAACTCCAATCATATTTTGGTACGGAACGTAATCAATGGCACATTATTGGATATTCCGATCATCATTCTGACGCACCCTTGTTGAGCTGGGTTGATCAACCCATTGCAGTAAACCCAACAAAAAAATTGCTTGAAATAGCGAAAAACAATGGATATAGCATTGAAATGTGGTGAAAACGATTTGAGGTTATAGTCATTTTTCATCCCATCCACATAGCACAATACATTAGTGGCAATATTATTAATACCGCGATTGTGCCTAGCCTTTTTACGAAGTGCTGTAAGCCCTTTGTCCCTGGTGGGATTCGCGCACACCAACAAATCTAATCTACGGTTTTTCTTTAAGCCCAATACAAACAATACCAGGTTGATCGCAAAATTGAGGTGTTCTGCAATCAATTACATCTTACGTCTGCTAATAGATTTTCAACGTTGACGAATCAATTTTTAACCGGGATTCGAGCTATCAAATCAGATACTTATAGAGAGTCAACCCATATCGGTTTTATATTATTAACAATCTCAAAAACTTGTTTTCGGCACCTGAAAAGCCACCAACAAGTAATTACAGCAGTCTGCCAATTTAGTAATAAATATATATCCAACTGAGCAATACTAACCATCCCTACAAAAAAAATAAATATTAACCAGCGTGAAAACCAGTCATATACCTTTGACCACACGTCCATATTTCCGCCTGTATGTCGATAAATAGCATACGCATTGCAACGCGCCAAAACATTCCCTAATATTATGCCGACACCTACAATATTTATTTTCATAAGGACAAAATATCCAATATATCGAGAAATCTGCAACATTGGATACAACCAAACTCTGGTTAGTTTATTTGCATAGTTATATATAAAAAATATTAACCGTGAAAACAACAACAAAATAAACCAGCCACAAAAAGGAACAATAGAGAACGGGAGTAATTCGTCAAAAATATAACGATAATCAATATTGGTTATCGTTAAAATAGATTCGCTACTAACAACCAATAACACACCCAACCCTCCTATCACCAACGACCAAACCCAGGGTTGCCACCAATTTATAATAATTCTTTTTTCATGAAAAGCTTTAGATAAAGTAGGTTTTTTTTCATACTTATTCGCTACTAAATCATTTTCATAATATCCGCATTCATAGATAATCCAAGAGGATAATAATAAAAATAAAATTCCGCATGCATTTAAAACTGGAACTTGGCTAATCCAACTGAATGCTATAATAAGTAGTGGAAATTCGTCAAATAAAATCCAATTGAAGAAATGATTTTGACCAACTCTTTTCACCTTGTGAATATAAATAAAAGGGAAATAAATATCATCCATAGGAGTTTTATATTTCGCTTTCTCCCATACAATTAAAAAAGGTAAAGCGACCTGTTTTAGTAAGGGATAATCATCATTAGAATCTGTAATAGCGATTGAAGAATATACTCTATTAATTCCTATAGTTTCTTGAACTATAGCCAACTTACCCTTCTGCCTATCTTTTAAACCACGCCAAAATTTGCACCCAATCAATTGCTGGCAACGAATGGGTATTGCTTTTAAAATAGGCTTAATAATAAAATTGAATCCTAAGCTTGTTATTATTACTTCAGTATTTTTATTTTTATTAAGTTCTCTAATTAGGTTTTCATTGCTATGATTATTCGCGACTTCTTTTGCCTTTTGTGGCCACAAAAACACATTCCAAGGCATTAAAATAGACGTAAGAAAAACCAAAAACCAGTCTATTGTCTGGTTTCGCGATGTGGAACTTACAAACCAATTCCAGGGTTTAATAAAGTAAATTAATCTTATCAGCAATGCCCCTATAAAGCGGGGTCTAAGGTTATTCAAATATTCAGCAGTAGAATTCCTGAATATTAGTGTTTCGTCAAAATCCACTAGAATAGGAGTGGATTTGGTAGCTAATCTAAGCGACTCTATAAGCTCTACGTTAAGAACATCGTTCAAGCCAATTTTATTATTAATCATAATACAAAAAACACATATATTATATAGTATATATCATTACAAGTACCCAGGCACTAATCAAACTCGGCGAACTCCGACCAATTACAATAATCTTCCTCGTTTAGATATCAACCGAACATCCTTATAAAAAACCTTTGGAAATAGATCAGTCTAATCAAATTCATCAGTAATTCGACAACAAAATTTCGCTTCAGATTCTCCAGTGAAATTATAGTCGACCAGGTGAACTAATTCGCGAAAACAACCGCCAAATATCGACTGGGCCAATGCTGATGTTCACGATACTGTTCTAACACTAGCAAGAATGGCAGAAACGTCGATGATCCAGCACGCCCACCTCGAGCATTACCAGCCTTTCCAGACAGCGGCAATCGCACAGTATCACGTGGTAAATATGTTGGGTATGGGAGATTTAAAACGTGTTACGGTAGTATCACAGGAATACCGCAATCGATTGGTTCCTGGAAAACTAAGATACCGCTTAGACGCCATTATAAAACCAGGTTCATAACAATTAATTTGAAGGACCTTTAATATTTCAAACGCTGTTTCTGCCTCATTAGAATCAATTTCGGCAAATGAAATCGAAAGCATTTCTGCTGGTGTAACATTTTCTATGAAAGCTATGCGATCAAGCGCAGTTGATGCCGACGCTCGGTTAACCCCATCGAACACTTCCGTAGTACGTTCAATGCCACAATGTTTGCAAATAAGTTCAAGCATAGGGTTCGGATTAATGACGAGTTCCTCGTAGGTCACCAGAAGATTGTCAGAAAACCCCATTTCGGCCGCTGCAAGAATTGGTAGATTATCTAAACACCACTCCAAAATACACTTTTGGAAATTAGAACCTGATTCCAGCACGGACCAACAGTACTTAAGTTGTTTTGGTTTTAAATATCGACCTACATATTCTGGGTGAAGCAAATTTGCTTTCACATGCAAGGGGCAACCCTTCGACAATGACAAAGCGGACGTCAACGGATGACGTATTAAACTAACGTATTTGAAAGGTAATTCCTGTTTTATAAACCATTCGACAAGCGCTGTAGCATGTACAATTTTGAGTACACGCCTATTAGTAAAAAACTGATGTCCGGGATTGAATGGAGCATAGGGGCCACGAATTTTAGTGGCCCTATTTTTTATTAGGTGTGCACGGACAAAGCCCTCCTGCTCTTTGGAAACATGAACTAGTTTACGTTCTTCAGGCAGAAGAGCGCCTTCCAGTCCCGTAACAATATTTGAAGACTCTAGGACACTTTGTATGAACGGTTCATTAATAAATTTTATTCCTGGCACACGTGCGATAAGATCCATTAGCCAGGTTGACCCGCCACGTGGACTTGATAATATTACAATATCGGGACTTGATCCAGGATTGTAGAATCCGAATCTCGTTATTAACCAGCGTAGGGTATTGTGAAGACTTGGCCGCGATCTAATTGCAAGAGCAAAACTTCTATAAATATCAGGTAATCGCTTCATCCAACTTTTATCTTCATACGTCAAATTGTTAATACATTTTGGTCGAGAAAACAGACCCTAAATCCCTCTACACGTAGTGTAGGTTCGGTTTATACCATTTACAAGTGACTACCATACATTGGGCAATCGGTTCATTAATTATTTTTATACAGCGACTAACCAGGAATTCACTAGCCTTATCTGGGTTCCCAGCAACCCGAGATGGTCATATCTACCGGTGAGGAATTGAAAAACATTGCATTACCCTATTTCCCCGAGCTCCGTTAAAAAAATCGATTATCTGAAAATGATGTTATCACTCCTATAAAATGCTGCCTATTGCTCTCTTGGCTACATCTCATGTTAATTAGTTGCTCCTCAAAAACCCTATCACTGATAGATGATAATAATAAAATATATAGCAGCTATTAGCAGAACAATTTGACTGAGAATGGTAGATTATGATCAGGTTCTCCAATCGAATTGGTTAAAAAATATTTCGCCAAAATACGTTACCTCTTCAAACCAATCTGTTTGGAACCGACTTGCTGCTTCAGCTCGATCCCAATGACCCATTACTGATTCCCTAGCAAGATTTTGAGGTAGCCTTCTCGGTTCACTATACTGACGGTATCGGGGCACCCCACAAATCGATTCGCTTAATGGTTGGATTGTTGTTGATCAAACAACTAGAGAACTTAAGTGACGAACTCAACGTATTGCAATAGAAGCGTAACCCTTATTACCAGGCCTTCTATGGTCAGTGTGAATTCCAGCAAAAACATCCCTATCACAGTACGGAGTCGGTGACGTTTAGAAACCGCATCGGTCCAAAGGGGTTTGAAAAGTTATTCAAGATGAGTATTGGCTTACATGGCCACAGTACACTGGAAGGTACCTTCAACATTGATACCCGTGTACAGGAGAAAGCGATCACCTACCCCGCGGGTAGCAAATCGGCAATCAAGATCATCAATCGGCCATACAAGCTTCCCACAGTCCATGGTATCCAGCAACGACTTACCTATGTGAAAGAAGAGAAAAGCTATCGACTGGGTCTGCAGCATTTTCTTCATGCAAAAAATGGAGCAAAGCCAAACGGGCACTGAAACGACTCAGAACGATTGCCCACACCTTGATTCGGGAATGCAGAAGAACCTTACCTCAGGTTGGACTGTTCGAATGTTATCATAAGGGATTCGCTGCATGAACCTCAGATCTAATTGCATGGCCAAAGGCAAAGACCACAAACAATACGAATACGGAAACAAAGTCTCAATTGCCAGTAGGGCGAAAGGGAACCTTATTGTTGGTAAAGTCAGCCATGCTCAAAATTTGTATGATTGTTACACCCTACCGGTCGTGGTAGAACACATTGAACAATCCCGGGGGCAGGTCGTCAAATAAGCGATTTACGATCGAGGTTATCTGGGTAAAAGTGAGGTGGATGGCACTCAAATCCTACTTCCAAAGAAGGCCTTAATGAAAAACAACCGGTACCCCTGAGACAAGATGCGCAAACAATGCAGACGATGGGCTGCGATCGAGTCCATTTTAGGATATTTAAATTAATATTTCCGTTTGTCCCGAAATTTTCTCAAAGGTATTTCATGTGACCCGATCAACCTTCTGATGGTTGCTACTGTCGGGGATTTACAGCAATAGATGATTGCTTTTTTTTGTGCTAATTCCCAGCCGATATCTATACGGATTGTTGAGAAGAAATTCGGATATTTTACTTCGTCGTATTGATCGAGCCCTTCGACTGGCGTTGTGTACACAGGCTTTTAAATTATTCACCAAAATTGAGCGTAAAAAGATGCAGAAAGTATATTTTAAGTAATTCTAAAGTAATATTTGCTAATCTTAACCACCATGTCGTGAAAAACTTCTATGTTTTTACTCTCCGAGTCCTATACTAAGGTAACGAAAAATCGGAATTTCACTTATCGCAAAAGTTCTGATTTTGTATTCCAATACTTGATTAATGTAACCCGATGAGTAACAAGCTATTAGCGAACAAATCTGATTTTAAATCCATCTTGCTAAAAGGGGTCACTCATTCTTGCCTACTTCGCGTAGGAAGTGCATCTTCGATGCTTGCAATCAGTGTAATTCTTGGGCGAACTTTAGGACCTGAAAATTACGGAATCTATGCGTATTGCTTAGCCATTATCAATATGATCGCAATTCCGACTACATTTGGATTGCCAGAGTTTCTTGTTCGACAAATTTCTGTCTATAATGTAAACAAAAATTGGAGCCTTCTCAAAGGATTATTAAAAAGCTCTAATTTTTTCGTATTAATGATTTCATTAGTTTTAATGGGACTCGCTAGTTTAGGAAACATATTCTTTATTGGTGAACAAAGCCCGTCCTACTTTCCATTTTTTATCTCGCTATTATTAATACCATTCGTAGCCTTAAGTAATCTACGAGCGGCATCTTTACGTGGCCTTGGTCGAATAGTATTATCACAACTACCCGAATCCATTATACAACCTATTGCATTTCTAATTATATTCGGTCTTGCTACGCTATATTTTGAATCGATTTCCCCAGCTAACGCATTGTCTATTCGTGTTGTTTCAATTCTTTTCACCTTTATCGTTGGAAGTATCATTTTAACATCCAAACTCCCATCATCTGTTAAATTTTCTAAAGCAAAATATAAAATACGTGATTGGCTAAAACATTCTAGTTCCTTTTTAATTTTCACAGGCTTGCTGTTCGTTCTCAATCAGATTGATATAATTATGCTTGGTATGTTCCAATCGAAAAGTTCAGTGGGCATATATAAAATAGTTGCTACGGCTGCAATATTTGTTAATTTCGTCTCAATGGCGGTCAATACTACAGTTGGTCCTCGTATGGCTGGAAGCCATAGCTTGGGAAATTATGAGGAGTTACAAAAGTTGACAACCTTATCAGCACGCTTAAGCTTTTTCGGGGGATTACCCATCGCCTGTGGATTAATATTCTTTGGATACGAAATCTTAGATTTTATTTACGGTGATGAATTTGCACTTGGTGCTAAAGCGCTATCTATCCTTTGTATCGGCCATATTTTAAAAACTATATTTGGTCCAGTTACAGTGCTTTTAAACATGACTGGCAATCAACACCAGACAATAAAAACATACGTCGCGATCAGTCTATTGAATATCCTTTTAAATTTTATTTTAATTCCGTTGTATGATATTGAAGGAGCTGCGTTAGCTACCGCCGTTAGCCAAGTATTATGTGACCTACTTCTTACTTTCCCTGCACGACGAAAGATAGGAATCACACCTTATATTCTTAACTTTTCGACAAAATAACTTGCTTTTTAATTGTATTTATATTTTAAAATAAATAATAGGAAGCAACAATCTTGATATTTTATTACAAGCCTATAATTACTAGATTTTTAATTCATCATGATATGACTACCTGTTGTATACAATATTCCAGGATAAAGATCATGGACATATAAATTGTATATTAATATATCTACTATTTTATATAACTGGTTATTTTTAATAGTATATTGCTTGCGATCTATTTTAATAATATTGTTTTTATATCGAATGCTGAACACACAAAACTATTGGTATAGTTTCGAAATTACACTTAAGTGCCTGCATCACTTATCTTGCTTGCAGTCGAGAGTCATCCAATGGAACTAAGTGTTAAACCGACAATTGGAAAACTTTATCTTTTTCCTTTTGCAATTCTATTCATTAGTCTATTTTGTATCCCTACCGATATTGAGAATTCTTCCGGACGCAGTGTATTCGAACAATTGATCCTTGTGTTCATTTATCTTTTTGCGATGTTATTAGTGATACGCCAACCAACCTATTTAAAGAATACATTAAGGCGGGGCAAACCGCTAATTCTGCTGTATTTATTAGTATTAGCATCATCGTTTTGGTCAGCATACCCAACTAGTGTAGTAATTGGTTTTATACATAAAACAGGTATTTTTTTTATAGCAATGTGTGCTGCTTTATTGCTTTTAAAAGATTCTGTTAATTTTTATCGAATTGCATTGAATGGATTATTTATTTATTTTATTGCTACCTTACTAATAATATTTTTAAAACCAGATATTGGGGTTATGGGTAGTGGCCGTTGGAAGGGTTTGACTTCCCACCCTAATACTCTGGGAGTTATTTGCTTGGTACAAACCTGGATTATTATAACCTCATTTTTCGTAGCCAACCGTTATACGAATTACTACTTTTTTTATTGCATTCTTGCATTAGTAATAACATCTATTTGTTTACTGGGCACCGACAGCATGACCTCTATACTTCTTTCAATTATTTTGATACTAACTGGAATATGGAAAAGTTTCACACTATTCACTAAAGGGTATGTAAAGGTTGTCAATATTTTATTTCTTATGTTAATGCTAGTAACATCGGTAGCAATAGTATTTTTTTTTAATAGCGAGCTATTCACATCTACTGGTTTTTATAAAGGTATTGGTAGAGACTCTACTATGACTGGCCGAGCTATTTTATGGGCCTTAGCTTTTAAAGGCATTGATATGCACCCTTACTTAGGGTGGAGTTTTGATACTTTAAGATCTTTTTTAAACCAATATCCTCTTCCGGTTGATACCGACCAAGTTCACAATGGTTATCTTGATATATTAGTGCGAGGAGGTATTATATCGTTACTAGTATTTTTTCTATTAGTAATTCAGATGTATTCAAACATCTCTAAGCTGGAAAAAAGAAAACGCTACATTTTTTTATCTAGCATTATTACCATCTTAATCCATAACATTAGCGAATCTTCTATTCTTAGAGACAACAATCTTCTTTGGTTATGCTTTATGATAGTTTACTTTTATTCGCTTAATACAAATCTACAACCCAACTTCTCCGATAATAAATAAATCACCTTTAGCGAATTTTGTATTATTAAACATAAATTTTTATAATCAAATGTATTAGTCATATAATATTTCTTAGTAAAAACATAATTTACACCACATCGTATTTTACTTTTTAGAATATTTTAACCTCTATATTTTATTTTTTCTTTACTACTCGCCTTCACTATTAACAATTCGCACAAATTATATTTGGGACAATGAACCTATCGTAATATCTTCTTAATTCTTATCTACAACATCTTAGAATGAGTGAACCTATAATCAATTTAAATTTTGGCATAACAACTTACAAAAGACCTAACTCCTTAAAAATTTTATTGGAACATTTATCTTTAATTGAAACTTCAAATAATATTTTAATAAAGATTTTGGTTGTAGACAATGACGCTAACGAATCTGCGAGATTCACTGTGGAAAAATACCAAAATAATGGAAAATGGCCTATTCAATATTTAACCCAGCCACTGCAAAATATCTCATTGGCTAGAAATGGCGTTTTAAATGCTAGTACTGGTGATTATATTTATTTCATCGACGATGATGAATATCCGGCTACCGACTGTGTAATGACAATGATAAAGGTTGCAATGCAATATAATGCGGATATTGTTTTTGGTCCAGTGTTACCTGTATATTTACCCGAAACTCCCATGTGGGTTAAAAAAAGTGGTTTACTTAACCATGAAGAACATAAAACAGGAATGATAAGAAGATATGGCGCTACAGGTAATACATTGATACGAACTCTTTTTCTAGAAACCTCTAAGTTGGAATTTAATCCTGACTTTGGTTTGTCTGGTGGAGAAGATCTTGAATATTTCTCTAGATGCGCACAATATGGAGCAAAAATGGTTTGGTGTAATGAAGCCCGCGTTTACGAACCAGTTGCCAAAGAAAGATTGAAATTATGGTGGTTATTAAAAAGATCATTTAGCAAAGGGCAAAGATATGCGAAAGTAAAGTATAATTCCTTTACTTTCATCCAAAAACTTTTAATTTTTCTTAAACGAATTTGTTATTTATTGATATCAATTATCTATTTATTAGTATCATTATTCCTTGGACAAGCAGTTATCGCAAAAGCCTTAGGTAAAACATTTTCTTGTTTAGGCCAATTATCCGGTTTTTTTCAATGGTCATATAAAATATACCATGATCAATGAATATGATTATATCTAATTTTATATCTTATAATAAATGATATGGTTATATTAACTACTAACACAAAACAAAAAGTTAGGATAAAAAAATTATTAATCGCAAATAATATATTTTTCGCGCACCACCTAATAATATAATCACTGTGCCCATGAAACGAAATAATTTATATATAGTATGGAACCCTTTTCAAAGACGCGCTGAATCACTGGCCAACGAATTTAATTTTAAAATTTTTTACTATTACCATTCATGGGAAGAGAAAGGAATGGTTTTTAAATTAATATCTTATTTAACAAAAAGTATATTTACATTAAAAGACCTAATAAGAAACAAGCCTCAATATATATTTTTGCAATTAGCTCCAACACCACTCCTATATACAGGCGCACTATATTGTTTATTTGCCGACTGCAAATATATTGCTGACTGCCATAACACGATGATATATGATAGTCATTGGATACATTGGCCATTTGCTAAAAGATTGCTATGCAACTCACACATCACGATTGTTCATAATGATGATGTAAAATATCATGCAAATAATCTTAAAATCCATTCAGTTATTCTACGAGATCCTTTACCATCTTTGACAATTTCGAAAAAGATCAAAAAAATTTCGAACATTAATCTAACTACAGATACATATATAATAGTACCATGTAGTATGGCAATAGATGAACCCATTGCTGAACTATTCGAAGCTGCAAAAGCACTGCCTAAAATTCGCTTTGTATTTACTTGGTTTGAAGATAGGATTCCAGCGAAACTCCGTGCAAAGGCACCTAGTAATTTAACATTTACTGGATTTTTAAAAGAGCAAGAATTTAACTCGCTATACGCACATGCAAATGCAGCAGTTGTTCTTACAACTCGACAAGGAACTCAACCAAGCGGTGCTTCTGAAGCTATATCCTTAGGTATTCCACTTGTCATATCTAAAATCGATACAACAACACGTTTATATGAAAATAAGCCTATTTATGTAGAAAATGACTCCGAGTCTATCTCCAATGGCATTCGTCTAGCTTTATCTGATTTTGACAAGCATTCCAGCCTAGTATATTCCCTAAAAAAAGGTTTAATATTAGAAGCAAAAAATCAAATCAATTTTATAAAAGAAAAACTATCTTAATTCATTGACAAGATAGCAAAATAACATCATAAAAACAATCAGATGATCGGTATAAAATATTAACAATAATATACGTTATTTTTTAAAACAAACAAATACATAAAAATGAACATTTAAAACGATAGCTATAATTGCTAATTTCATATCATTTTGAACTCAATAAATTAGATAATAATAGAAAATACGTTGAAAATGAATGGTTTTATAAAAGAAAATATTTTTAATATCACCTATATAACAGGAGCCCATAGGTTATTCCGTCCGGTTTATGGTGGAATCGGTTCGATTTTGATGTTTCACAGAATCGTTCCCGATTCTTCTCCACATCGCATTCCAGGAGCACATGAAATTGAGGTTACTCCAGAGTACCTAGAGGAATCTATTCTTTGGTTCAAATCGAAAGGGTACGAGATTATATCGTTAGACGAAATGTATAGGCGGATCAACAAATTTAATGAAAATAAAAACAGCGAAAACCGTTTTAAAAAAAAATGGGTTGTGTTTACTTTAGATGATGGTTATATAGATAATTATATCTATGCATATCCGATTTTTAAAAGGCACAATATTCCGTTCACCATCTACTTGGCAACCTCTTTCCCTGAAGGAGAAGCTATAATCTGGTGGTATCTAATTGAAGATATGGTCAAAAAAAACGATGTTGTTAATGCTTGCATAAATGGCGTTAATAAATCCTTTAAAGTTGATTCCCTGGAAAAACAAATAGGTGTATATACTATATTAGTAAATATATTTAGGGCTGCGCTAAAAGAAAACAATGAAAGAGAACTTTTACTCAAAATTTTCGGCATAAAGAAAGACGAAATTTATCAAAAATCAAGAGAATGCTCACTAAGCTGGAAACAGGTCATAGAACTATCAAACGACCCTTTGTGTACAATTGGGGCTCATTCAATGAATCATACTAATCTAAGAAGTTTGTCGGATGACAAATGTCGAAGAGAAATTATCGATTCAGGGCTCCATATAGAAAACAAGATAGGAAAAAAAATCGAGCATTTTTGCTACCCTTATGGAACAAAAGCGGAAGCAGACGAGAGGGAAATGGATATCGTAGCCGATTCTTCTTACAAAACTGCCACCACCACAAGGTGGGCCAACGTATTCTATGACCACAAATCGTGTTGTCAATCCCTTCCCAGGGTGCCAATGGGTCGGGCTCAGATGCAAAAAGGTGTAAAATGGCTCACTATGTGGACAGATGGAGTTCTGCCAGCACTTAAAAATCGCTTTAGAAGAGTTATAACTAAATAATTAAACTAGGCACTAGCACGATTTCTTAACAAAGTAAAATCTTGTGCTATGATTTTTCTCGTGTGCTTGGTAGAAGCTCTGTCAACGTTCGATTGGTTTTAGGCGGTATGCTGACCAAGCTTAAAAATGCAATCTTCTAATACCCAGTAGCTCTTCACCGTGGTTCCAAAAGCGTCCCCCTCGATGCAAAACAAAAACTATCATAGCTGCTAATCGCAATATAGTTAAGGAGATTTAATCAAAAAAGGTTATCGAGCAAAACATATAGCTTCATTTAAGTTTCGAAGGAAATAATATTTTTAATCCTCACGATTACAGCCATGATTTAACTAACCATTAAAATGAATACCGTTGCAATAGTGTCATAGGGGCTCAGGTCCACTTAGACTACGTATAGGTGAATATTATAATAAATTTTTTCCGAGTCACAGGAACATTATCGTGAAAGAAACCATAGACCCTTACTCTTTGGCCGATGTCCCTGCTATTCCTGAGCAGGACCTACAAAATTTCGAGGAATTATCCAGCCAAGTTAGTAAATTAGGCGCCATCGTTTGGGGTGAACACTGTACTGAATGTGCTTACCCTAATTGTTATTCTAGTTGTGCTTTCTATACCCCCCGATGGGATATGAATTGTCGGCGATTTCAGTCAGGAATTGAATCAGTACGTATAAAAGACCTGAACCTAATGAAGATTCAGTTTCGTCAATGGGGAAAACTGGAAGGACAAGGGCCTGTGCGCATGTATAGCCCAAACATAGCAAAACGACGTGATAATATCGATGCTATAGTAGGATCTCTTATTCTGAAGGTTTCGCCAACGATTAGGATCAAAAAATCACTCGCATGGCGATGGGATAATTTCAAAAGCAAACCGAGTCAGAATTATCTCCCTTCCTCAGATTCTACATTTGTTGTCGAGGCATGGACGGATAATAAATCCGAAATTCCGTGCACGCTTACCATTATCCCTTGTTCTGGGGAAAAAAGCGCGCTATTTCAAACTGGGTTTAAGTTCGTTCATGGGTACAACAGAATTTTGGTCCCCGTTTCCGAAATTAGTATTATGGTGAACCTTACCGAGCCCTACCTAATACAATTTGAACCGATAGGTACACCACCACATCCTATTTATTTTGGCCTCTTAACGTTTACCACTCTCGATCAGTCACTAAAAAAAGATAAATTTGAGATTAAAAAAAGAGACTCTGCATTACCAAAAGCAAAATGCATTGTTTGGGACCTAGACAACACATTATGGTCAGGAACGCTAGCAGAAGATGGGATTGAAGGACTTACCCTGTGTTCAGAAGCTGTCGAAGCGATTAAGTTACTGGATAAACGTGGAATCCTTCACTCGATTGCTTCAAAAAATGATACATCGCCTGCTCTCGCCGCGTTAGAACATTTCGGTATTCGTGATTATTTCATCTTTCCTCAGATTAGCTGGAAACCTAAAAGCCATTCTATCCGTAATATTGCAAAAGATATAGACATTGGTTTAAACACTCTAATTTTCATAGATGATCAGCCATTCGAGCGAGGTGAGGTCTCAGAACATTTGCCTATGATAGAGTGCCTTCCCGAAAAAATAATCTCGACGCTCACCTCTCATCCCAGGCTTCAGGTGACGGTAACAGCTGAGGCTAGCCGAAGGCGGTTCATGTATAAAGATCAGGAAAGTCGCGTAGAGGCGTTTAAGGATTTGGGTTCTGATAATGATACATTCCTGTACTCTTGTAATATTGAGCTGCACGTTTTTCCACTCGAAGCTGAATTTCTCGACCGCGCATACGAACTTTCTCAAAGAACCAATCAGCTCAATTTTTCCGGCATCCGATACACCAAACGGGATCTACATAAACTGCTGAATACCCAAGGGAATCTTCGAGCTGATCTCTTGTCCTGTTCGGACAGATTCGGAGACTACGGTATAATTGGGTTTTGTATTTTTGATATTGGAACGGGTCGTGTAGAATCATTCATGATGAGTTGCAGGGTACAGCGCAAACGTGTAGAAGACGCCTATTTTGCCTATCTAGCCGCTCAAATAAAAGATGCCGGGCATAATTGTATCTCGGTCAGGTTTCGTCCGACCGAACGCAATACCGCAGCAAAAACGATGCTAACAACCCTTGGATTCGAATTCCACAAGGATACAGATAGCAACGCTGGCATCTATATACGGAATTCCAAACTACCCTTCACAGGTGAGGATATTGTAAATCTGAAAGCTTCCTCGCTCCGAAACGACCCAAATAACCCACCAGTAAGTACTGAGAAATGAGACAAATAACTCTAAGGAACCTGAGTCGCCTTATTGAAAATTACGGGGGCGCAAAGAAAATAAGAAATCATTCTCCTAGTCCCATTGTCAGCTTCGCATTTGACGGATTTCCGAAATCCACCTGGACCAATGTCAAGCATGTATTCGAGCAACACGGCGTTGGAGGTACCTATTATTTTTGTGGGAGCTTGTGTGGGCAAACCATCGATGGAATTAAATATTTTGATTCTGACGACCTTATCGAAATTTCACACGCTGGGCATGAAATTGGCTGTCATACCTACAACTATACGCGACTGATAGGAAAAAGCGGAGCCGACATCAATCGTGAATTCAACCTTAATGCAGCATTTCTCAAAGAGATTTTGCCTGGCCAAATGATATCCACGATGGCTTATCCTTTTGGGGAACTTTCTTTTATGAGCAAACGTGTTTCATCACAAAATTTTGCTGCATGCCGGAGTATCATTCATGGCATAAACAAAGCTTGGATCGACCTCGGTAGCCTACGTTGCGTCCGTCTTGATAAAACTTCTCTTGACAAAAAATCTTTGGATTCTTGGATATTAGAAACCAAGGAAAGTAACGGATGGACCATTTTTCTCGCACATGAGGCCCAACCCAATCCAAGCCCCGTCAGCTTAACGTCCACGTTTATAAATCAGACACTTGAAAAAGTAATCGACGCTGGTATCAAAATACTCCCAATAAAAAACGCCTTAGGACAACTGGCGCATCCAGCACGATGACCTTGGGGACGACAGCACCCCGTTTCCTCGGGAGGCCAAGTACTTTATTCCCTTGTAGGGAGGATACCATAGCCGATTGATTATCTTTCGGTGCCGCTAATTCATTAACACATTTTCGGGAGTCAATCGAAACTACGCACACGTAGAATCCTGATAACTTAGGCCAAGGTAGAGCAGCCTGCCTAAACAATGCGAAGCCGTTAAAGTACACCTATCGAACTATACGAGCTGGCGCCCTAAGAGCGTAATGCCCCCAAATCCAGGTGGTACTTGTAGATCCCTTGCAAACGAACGATCGGTTCGCCGCTAGCCAAAATATTGATACATCAAGTTTGACTACTTTTCACCGTTAAACAAGTCAAGGTTATTCGCAGCGATAATATTTTTTACAACATACTCCGCAATTAATTTGTGAGTCTTTGGATTTGGGTGTTTATCATAAACACTTAATTCATATTTTTCTATATTTTCCGATAGCCCTGGTAATATATTCGAAACTAAATGATAATGTATGGATAAGGTTTTAAATCCCTCTTTTATTTTTAAGTATGTAGGATCATTTGGGTCATTATCCCAAAGGATAACATTAAAATCGACGCCAGGAAATTTTTCGGCCAACTTGGTTCGAGAGGCATTTACAATTTCAAGGAATACCTGGATATCATAATCTGTTAATGTGTATTTATCCTGCCTAAAAAGGAATTTATTATATAAATAAGATTTTTTTAATTGTGCAAGTATCGTTTCCTTATTAAAGAAAGGTAATTTTTTTAATTGCTCAACAATCTTTTTCTTAAATGAAGTAATTTTATTTTTTATGTAAGAATTATCTTCTTCTTGGCTATCAAAACGACCACCGTATGTAAGCTGTCCATTTCTCCAAATATATTTTGGCCCGTGCTTATCCCAAGATGAATACCCCGCCGATCTAGCAACATGTGTGGTAATCGCCTGATAGATAACCGATTGAGGTTTACAATCTATCAATTTGTTCTCAATAGCTGCAAGCATTTGGTGTGGGCCGTAACCATGAAACCCAAAATTATAGACCTTATCGTTTTGCAGAGTGCCGACAACAAAAGGCATTGAATCTTGGTCATCTACACCTTCTCCAAAAGTGACAGATCCTCCAAAAAACAATATACAACTATCTTCTGAAATAGATTTTGTGGGTGGAGTTATCCGTAAGCCATCATTCCCAATAGTATAAGTTACATCGTAAATTAATTGTTTCTTAAAAAATTTCTTTGAAGTTATTATGTTGTTTTTGAAAGGACCGTAACCTAGTATTTCATTGGATGTAAAATATTCTTTTGTATATCCTCCTTCATGTGTATATGCCCGAGTATTTTCATCAGGAATGCCGGAAAAATAGGAATAAACTTCGATCATGCCAAAAAGAAAAGCAGCAAAGGCAAGATTGAACCAAATACTTTTTTTGACCGTATCCTTAGCTCTCAAAGTTAAAGCAATAAATAGCAAAAACCAACATACTGCAATTAAAATATAAGGAATAAGGAGATAATTTAGTGCTATTATCGAAAAAAGAATTCCGAAGACGAATAGTACTAATGTCAACATTTAAACATCTAATTTTTTAATAATTATAATAGATTAAATTGTTTCTCGTAACGCATGGTTTAAGACGATGTATCATCTTGGTAATTCAATTTTCTAGAAACAAAATATTGTACAATCTGGTATACTAAATATTCTTCTACCGAGGATCTAATCGATTTTCTTAACTTCCATTACTTTATCAACATAATTAGGCCTTTTGAGTATACCCTGCTTTCTTCCAGCACGTTGGTGTAAAGGAAATCTGATTGTAGACCCACAAAGTCTAGTAGCTTTTTCTTTTAACTCGGATTAGGGCTGACTCCAACCCGACTTTATTCTTCGATAACGCCACAATTGCCCTGTGCGAAACACAATATATGTATTCTTACCAGCCGTAAGGTTGAGCAGTCGATGACCCACAAACAAATTCCAACAATTGGTTTCATATAACGAGGTAACAGCTGTCTTAGCTGTTCAATTAGCAGAGCGAGATCCCTTAGATCATCTAGGCCGCTACCGATCAAGATGCCAGAAAATTCTAGAAGAATGGCGCGCCAAAGCACACAAATCATAATCTCCCACGAGCAATAAGCGAAAGGACAATTTTATCCTTTGCGCCCACATCCACGAGCAAAATGGTTCGATCACCTCCTGAGAATAAGAATACCTTTTCGTAATCTACTTCATTGAAAACTGGTTTTTTCATATCGATCTTTTTGCCTTTTACTTGTACATCCGCAAAACCCATTTTATCAAAGCCTAACCACCCTTGCATTGTACCGTGGTGTTCCCTTAAATATTTGATTTATATTCAGGTGTCAGCAGCACTAATTTCAAGTACCCCAAAACTCGAAACCCAATCCCCAAAAGAACGCGGAACTATGATGACTGCAGCCCCAACATAGTTTTTCACAGCTAATCGTTAAATTTGAATTTCATCAGATTCAAAAAATTGCTCCAGGCTTGACTTGGTTCTTGCGGACGGGGCACCCTGAGTCGTTATTTGGGCGGGTAAAATCAAGGATTTGGCCTCTGTAGGAAGGATCGGACCGAATCTCAACGTTACCAGTGACACTCGTATTAAATGCAACCCCAACCAAAACGCCAAAAATTACACTCAACCTAGGTGCCATCTTCAAATACTGATTTTATATGTTTTTTCACTGCTGACTGTTTGCAACATTTTTTTTCACAGCTAATTTTGTTGGGAATAACATCGGTTAATCATAAATTTAGAAGCCACCTATAAATTCAATATCCAACGGTATTCCAATTAATAACCTTTATTGACGAATCAGCGCCACCATAATATTTCGTTTTCCTGATAACCAAAGTGCACCTTTCAAGTGTCATCCTGACAAAAACAATTGATCCATTTAACAAAACTAAAAATTAGGCTCCCATGCATTCTATTGGTTTACCCACCGACTATCACTTGTCGATGATAGTAATCGTTTCTAGGTACATAGGATGAATCCAAAACCTTAAAAAAGTGTATATATGAAAGGTGCTACTGCAGATCCTTCCGCAAGCACAATTAACCCACCAAGAGTAACTAAAACAAGGATAATTGGCGCGAGCCAGAATTTTTTACGGACTCTCAGAAAACTCCAAAGGTCAATTAACAACTCAAACATCAGAATGGTTTCTCCAATTGATTAATATTTATCTTATTGCTGGGAACCCGATAGGTTTCTGCTTTGGCGTCAAATCGCCTCATCATCGGATCATTAAACAACCGCATTATAGTACCAGCTGGGAAAATTAAGATGTAATATATGATACTTAGAATAATCCGCGTATTAATCCAACCGAGTACTGCCCCAATTTTCATCCACATCCAATACACAGGTTTGAGCAAAATTGGCAGAATTACTGCCACGATAAAGAATCCAGCAGACACGAAAAGCAACCAATCACGAGGCCATTCCAGGGGACACTGTAATGACCGAAGAGGCGATGGACGGTCACCAAACCATGGGAATACGATTCCGAATACTAAAATAATGCCGATAGCCATGATGCATCCAAATTGACGTAATTCTTCCCCTGTGACAGATTTCTTTTGAAGACTCATCATATTAGCCCCTAATCGAGTTCAAATTCGGTTTTCCACGATTCATCGTCTTCCCTGGCTGGTTGATCAAATTTTGACAGTAGAAAGTTTTCTATCACTAAATAATCCATTTCCGTACGCATAAAACATCGATACGCATCTTCTGGGGTGCATACGATCGGTTCGCCTCTGACATTAAATGAGGTATTAACTAAAACGGGACACCCACAACGTTCTTTAAATGCAATGAGTAGATCATAATAGCGTGGGTTAGTCTCTTTATGGACGGTTTGTACTCGGGCGGAATAATCAACGTGAGTAATTGCCGGTATTGTCGAACGGCTAATATTTAACCTCTCAATCCCGAAGAGTTTTTCTTGCTCTTCCGTTGGGGCTATACGAAGTGTTTCCTTGACTGGCGCAACGATGAGCATATAAGGGCTGGGGTGTTCCAATTCAAAGTATTCGGAAACCTCATCACTCAAAATAGAAGGTGCGAAGGGACGAAAAGACTCTCGATATTTTATTTTGAGATTCATCACCGATTGCATTTTCTTACTTCGCGGATCACCGATAATCGATCTTCCACCCAATGCTCTAGGTCCAAACTCCATGCGCCCTTGAAACCATCCAACAACCATTTCCTTTTCTAGGATACCCGCGAGTTTGGGATAAAGGAGTTGATCCTCTAAAATGGAATACTTGGCTCCCATAGAATCCAATTGATTACGAATCTCTCCGCTTTCAAAGCATGGTCCCAAATACGAACCTCGCATGGAATCCGCTCCTTTTACCTTTCGGTCACCACCATGATATTCGATCCACGCTACTAAACCTGCACCCAAGGCACCACCTGCATCACCTGCCGCTGGCTGTATCCAAATATCACTAAATGGCCCGTTATTTAATAGTTTACCATTTGACACACAGTTAAGCGCTACCCCCCCCGCAAGGCAAAGATTTTCCAAACCTGTCTCCTTATGAAGGGTTTTCGCTAATCTAGCCACCACTTTCTCAGTAACCGCTTGAATAGAAGCAGCAATATCCATTTCCTTTTGAGCTATTTCCGTCTCAGCCATTCTAGGACGGCCTCCGAAAAGTTTATGAAACTTTTTGGAGGTCATTGTTAAACCAGCACAATAATTGAAATATTTCATATTCAAACGGAATGTACCGTCATCTTTTAGATCCAGCAGATTGTCTAAAATCAAATCTACATATTTCAGTTCACCATAGGGAGCCAGTCCCATCAGTTTATATTCGCCGGAATTAACCTTGAAACCAGTATAATAGGTGAATGCAGAATAGAGCATCCCTAACGAATGAGGAAAATCTAACTCCCAGAGGGGTGTTAACTTATTTCCGTCCCCGATCCAAGCCGTGGTGGTAGCCCATTCGCCCACGCCGTCTAAGCAAAGAACTGCTGCTTTTTCAAACGGACTTGGGAAAAATGCAGAAGCTGCATGGGATTGGTGATGTTCGGCGAATAGCAGACTTGGAAGGTCTTTGATATGACACCCAGCCATTTGAGTAAGTTCTTTTTTCAAGGTTGACTTTAAATAAAGCTTTTCTTTTAACCAGATCGGCATCGCTGCAATAAACGAGCGCAAACCTTTCGGGGCATAGCTTAAATAGGTTGACAATAATCGTTCAAATTTAACCAGTGGTTTATCATAAAAAATAATATTGTCCAGGTCACAAAGCGATAGACCACCCTCGCGCAAACAATATTCAATAGCATGTGCCGGAAACCCCGCATCATGCTTTTTTCTGGAAAAACGTTCTTCTTGAGCTGCGCTGATAATATCACCGTTCTTTATAAGGGCGGCTGCACTGTCGTGATAGTAAGCCGAAATCCCGAGAATGTTTTTATTCATGGAAAATTATGGGTAGCTTGATTGAAATGCGAGATGGGTATAAACATAAAATATTTTAATTTAGTGTTATTCTGTGATAATACTTTTTGCTAGGGTATGAGTTGATAATGTATGGAATACCCCATATCAACAATTTAGCCAGGTTCGGTTTCATTAATATTAAACTGTGATAATCGAAGCGCTTGCTGGAGGCTCTTACCAAATCCGGATTAAAACTTAATCGTTCCCAACGTTAGATATACACAAAGTATAATCCAAATACACAAGTTCTAGTATTATCGATAAGCCATGGAATAATGCTCTATTTTGAATCTACAGGTCTTCTCGAACCGATTATATCAATTATGATTAAATCAAGCCGGCTTTTTCGCTTTTTCTCCTATTAACATAATACCCACAAACATATAATATATGGTAAACTACTCTCATAATATCCTAACATACTTTAAGTGAATTTTCGGATATTTTTTTAATGTGGTTCAGAGTCTTTGATAAATACCATAAAACATAGCTCTAACACCTTTGAAATAATTTTGTGTTTCTGAGATGGCGTATAAACTTGTTCGTTTAAGACTAATCCAAAGAAAAGAATTCCTTTGGTTATTTGACGATACAGTTCATTACGACTCACAGGCGGTTAATTGCCCGAATTGGGAGTAGTGGTCTCGTAGTATGGAAATACCTATGCTTTGAATGTCCCATTACGCGTCAATTTAGCAAAGAGTAAGCGAAGCGAATAATGTTTTAATTTTGGCATTCTAGATTATCGCCTATCTACCACGCTCTAACATACCTGATTGTTAGCTAAACGAGAAAAATTGAATTCTTATCTATTTAAAGAAAACATTAAAGTGATCTTCATAAATAATTACAAAATCTCGGATAACGCCCACAGGCATTGATAGATTATCAGACAAGAAAATCTAGACTACAATTTTGGTTATATTCAAGAACACCTTCTATTTTTATGAATGGTGGGTTTTAAAAAACCACTAAATATGAACAAAAGTGTTTTAAAAACATTTTCTAATTTTCCCATGACAAATCTCCAATTGCCTTTTTTTCTATTTTTAGAAATTTCCTTTTCTACATGTACTCCTGCATTGGCAACAGAGGTAACTCAGGGTGTTCCAATTTACCCGAGTGATAATGGACAAGCAATAATAAACGCGAACAAACCGGGCACAACGTATATTTTGCAGTCAGGAATTCATGTGCAAAAAACCCTTAAGCCAAAAAATGGAGATACCATTTTTTTTCAAAAAGGAGCAAAAATGCGCGGCTCTGAAGTACTTGCAGGACCATGGATAAAGGATGGAAATAGACAACGGTGGTACATTAATGGGATTCCTTATACAACTTATGATCATTTGGAATCGAATAATGATGGCAACAGGAGTTGGATGAAATCAGCAGTATTAGGACGTGGCGCATGGCGTTCGCAAGAACTTTTTGTTGACGGCAAACGCATTCTTCATGCACAGCAGTTAGACAAAGGCGGAATCACGGGACTTGATGCAATAATCGGACGAAGGGCATGGCGTTATGTCGATGAAACGCAACGAGTGTACATTGGTTTCAATCCAGTGTTCGCTGGTGAAATTCGACTCTCGCGCACAATGTTTGCCATTCATGGAGTAGCGAAAAACGTAACGATCAAGAACCCCTATATTTTTGAATACGCTTCCCCTAGTAACCATGGAGCAATTAATCCGGGAAATGGTGTATGGAACGCAAGCGGTGTTGCTGAAGGGTGGGTAATTGAAAATGCCGACATTCATCACATTCACGGGGCTAGTATACGTCTCCATAAGGGATGGAAGGTACGCCGTGGAAAATTTCATCACAACACTCAGTTTGGCCTCTTCTCCGAATCATTTGATAGTAATGGGACAAATTGGCCAGAAATTAACGATGATATCGTATCAACTGGTATTGAATTAAGTGAGTGTGAAATATATGGAAATAATAAATGGGGCTTTAGTAATTGGGGATCAGGTGGAATGAAGTTTATGCAATCAGGAGGAACTTTTCATCATAATTGGATTCATGATAATCGCGGAACGGGAGTATGGTTTGATGTGAATAATAGTGGCTGGGAAATCCACCACAATCTTATAGAGGACAATGATGAAATTGGTCTTTTCTATGAAATCAGCAAAAATGCCAATATTTTTCAAAACCTCTCTCGCCGCAACGGGGTCCAGCCTGGGAGAAGAGAAAATATATGGATTTGGCAAGCACAATTTCGGTTAGTTTCAAGTCAGAATATTGATCTCCATCATAATATAGCTGAAATCCCAACAGTCCATGATGATGGCAGTCATGGCGAGGGTCCCGATGGCATCATTAATGTCCGTGATTCTCGGGACAATCATCCAATAATCAATACCCGCATTCGTGATAATCGAATTGTATGGACCCAATCAAAAGGAAAATATGTTCATCCGCGTTCTGGATATGGTGTTAGCGGCGACAATTCCAATTTGATCCCAGAATTTAAAGGAAAGAGCAATACGTGGTCAAACAATACAATTTACTATCCCGGTTCGATACGTGATGCTTTGTTCCATTCCCCAAGCGACCCTGATTCCGAGGGCTATGTAACAGTTAATCATAATAAATGGAAATCAAAGTGGGGTTACGGGAAAGGAGATATTTTTCATGAATTTGTTCAAAATTCTCCACTTTCTCCAATTCCCTCAGAAGTTCCAACATGGACTGATCTTTTTAATGTTACTACACCCGATTCTAATTTTGAGAAAAAAACATCAAAAAGAGTATCAAGTGTGTATGACTAAAAACCATTGAGGTATTAAAGTGCTATGGCGGGTCCCTGGAACAACGATAAATGTGTTACCTCGTGGACCCCATATCGTAACATCGCTGCCTACATATCCGTCGTGCCGGGTTGTAAAATTGTATATCACTATGAAAGTGTCGTGGCTATATGATCCTCTAGAATCTACCACCTACGCCGGAATTCAGACTCAGAATAAAGGCCACCAATACTGACGAAAAGACAACCAAGTAAAGATATGATGCCCGGTTTATTAAGGGACATTAACATTCTCGCTAGACAAATAAGGCTAAAGATTTTTAATTACCGGCTAGCGCACCGATCTCTCCTGCACTTAAAGCTTTGTTGTATATTCTAAAATCGTCAATCTGGCCATCCCACGGTTTACTGGCCGCATTGGGTGGATTGCCGCCAATCCAAACGGGTACGGAAGGATTGGTATCGATAATTCCCGACTTAGGAGTACTGCCTACTAAGACGCCGTCCTGGTAAAGAAGCATATTGGAACCATCGTACACAGCAGCAACATGATACCAAACCCCGTTGGAAAGTGGTGGTCCCGCACTAAACAATGTA
>Ga0114932_10001234_pt1 | contig 29407 bp, 52 predicted proteins | sample 2SBtaG_2_FD_87286 | JGI IMG/M metagenome (GOLD analysis project Ga0114932, IMG submission 87286) | Deep subsurface microbial communities from Kolumbo volcano to uncover new lineages of life (NeLLi) - 2SBTROV12_ACTIVE470 metaG | ecosystem: Environmental > Aquatic > Marine > Volcanic ...
CCATCTATTACTTCATCATAATTGCTTGATGTACTGCTTCCTGATATTGTTAAATCACCTTCAACCGTAAGGTCTCCAGTAATAGTTCCACCAGAAGCAATTTCGTCATTTATTGTTCCGATTAATCCTCTAGCCATATCGTACCTCTATTAAGTGAATACAAGCCTAGCAGTAGCTGATGATGATGTTTTTCTTAAAGCATGTAAATAAATATCTCCATTACCATCTTCCAAACCATGAGGTACTGCTAATTCATATATTGTATCTCCACCTTTTAAGTAAAGATTGTTTCCAGCTGTACCAAGTATTGCATTAGTACTAGTTGAAAATCCATAATATATATCCTCATCAGTTTGCAAAAGAACTGTATGATATTTAGTAACATCTTGAGTTACTTCACTATCTGCTATTGTCCAAGCTGATTGAATTTCAAAATCAGAAGAATATGATATGTTTAAAGCTTCCGTACTTGTATACCTATGTAAATTTGCCATATTTTACTCCTGTATTGCAAACTCCAAACTACTTATTTCTTGAGGGGTAAGCTCACACTTAGACAAATGTTTTAATTTTATCTGCTTAAAACCATTTAAATCTACTTCAATGTTGAGCAAATCCCCTAACTCCTTTTGGAAATTTTCCATCTCTTTTGTATTTGGTTCAATTCCTATTTGACCATCTTTATCTTCCTTGCCAAACTTACGAATTAAATCGCCTCTTGATTGTTCGTAGATAGCAAGTTCTTCACTTATATTTTTAAGATTCTTTGCTACTTCAAAACTTGTAACAGCTTTCATAGGTTGAGCTGATAGTTTGTTTAAAGCTTCTACACTATTTACTATTTGTAGTAATTTGACTTTCATGTTTACTCCTTATTGTTAATTAAATTTTTATGCTCCACCTATGAATCTAAATCTATCTTTATCTGTATATGGTGCATTACTTGCCGTACCAAATGTTATAGAGTCAATAGGTGTATATGTAGCATCATAATCGCCTGCATTATCAGAATTTTGTGCAATACGACTTTCGTATAGACTCCCATCGCTAGTTTCTACTATTTCAAATACATATGTCCCCTCAGCATTTAAATCATTAAATAATTGCTCAACATATCCTCCATCTGAACCATTCCCCATATAAATACCTACATCTCCTTTTGGTCTAATTTTTATAGTAGCCCTTTTATCAGAATTTTGAAGACCACTTACTAAAGTTAGTCCAGTTCCACCAATTCTAAAATTAGCCCACATAGCAGTTTCACCAGTTCCACTATCTCTGCCACAATCATTGAGTGATGTTTCTGAAGTTGAATCACCATTTCCAGCTGCTATATGACCAAGCTTTCCAAGAGATAAATTTGATGGACTATTTAATGCCACTATAACGCCTCTAAATCTGTTTTAAGTTGCTCATAATCTTCTTTTAAAGCAGTATCAGATGATATTTGTTTAGTTATATTTTCAATATTTTGTACTAAATTTGCCATTCTTACTTGACTAGTTGTGTCATCTAAAGCATCTCCTGTGTCTGCATCGTAATTTTTTTTTGTAGTATAGTATTCATTTTCACTATTTTTAGCAATAGAAACTTTAGAAGCTGCTTTTAATGCTTTGTAATTTTTCATTTTATTGTATCTAATTGTTGTTTCAATTCTTTAATTCCCTCAATTAATAATGGTACTAATTTATCATATTTTACTGCTCTTATTCCATTACTTCTTGTATTTACAAGTTCTGGAAATAAGGCTTCTATTTCATCTGCCATTATACCATAATCGTGACCTTTTAAATGTTCTCCATACTCTTTTGCTGATTTTTTCCAATCAAAAGAATACCCTCCTATTTTAGATATTTTATCTAATGGATTATTTATTAATTCTTTATTTTCTTTTAATATAGGGTCAGATGAAGCATAAGCAACTACATCAGCCGCAAAGTTTGCAGTATTATCAGCAGCTAATTCTAAAGCTTGTCCAGCATTTGTTACAAATACCATACTATTATCTGCATGGTCATAATCTATTTGACCTATTTCAGTAGAACCTGCATCTCCAAAATTAATAATTGAATTTTTATTTGCAACAGTTGCTTTGATAAGTATATTGGCGTTAGCTGCTGTATCTTCAAATACTGCTATAGCATTTCCTCCTCCATTAAATGAAACAGTTAATAAAGCACTAGTAGTTAAAGCAGGTACAGTTACAGTATTTGCAAAAGTCCAAGTTTCATCATCAAGAACATTTTTATATGCAGTTGTAGAAGTTACTCCAGTACCTCCAAGAGCAGGAGTTTCTACATCATCAGATGCTTTAAAATAAGTATCAGCTCTAACAGCTGCGCTACCTAAACCTAAAGAAGTCCTTGCTGTAGCACCACTTTCAACAGTAAATGCACTACCATTAGCTACAATAAAATTACCATCATTATTAGCTAATCCTGACAATGTAGGAAGATTTCCAGTTAATGTAAATGTTAAATCATAAGGGTCTCCATCTGTACCATGAGAAGTATCTGTCCAATCAATATCAATACCAGTACTCTCAATAAATTTTACTTCTTTATTTTCTGTAATTGCTAATTCAGTACCATCCCCATCTTCTAATACAAATCCATCACCCATATCTACAGTATTAGTATCTGGAGCATTTAATGTAACAACCCATGGATTTCCAGAACCTCCATCTCCTGTTATTACTCCAGTTCCTGCTGTTCCTTGTTGAGTAATAAATTTTACATAATGACCTTCGGTTACATCATGATTAGAGTCTGCATCAGCTAATTTAAAACCATCTCCCATATCAACTGTATTTGTATAATTACTTGCATGAATTGTACCTGCGCTTGCATTTACCCAATTAATATGTTCATTTGTAACAAAATTAGCTAAACTATCATGGTCAATTGTTCCTTGTGTTGCAGTTAATACAGTACCAGTTAAATTACCAGATACATTACCAGTAACATTTCCAGTTAAAGGACCTGCAAAAGCATCTGATGTAACTGTACCATCAAAAAAAGCATCTTTAAATTCTAATGTAGATGTTCCAAGGTCAAGACCAGCATCGGTAACTGGGTAAAGTGCAGACGCATCTAAAGTTAATTCTGTAGAATTATTTATTTTAAAATCAATTTCATTTGCTGTACCAAAATCAATAGCAGTTTGAGAATCTTCTCCTATAATTAAATCAGTAGCATAAATTGAAGTAATGTTTGTTTGAGCCGCGGCTAAAGTAATTGCACCAGTATTTGCTATTGTCGCATCACCTGACAAAGCAACTTCTTGATAACTTGTTCTATCTGATACAAGAATCTTATGATTAGTAACATCTGGCATTATAAGTAATGCTCCAACTGTTATACTACTATTAAAAATAGCATGTCCAGCATCACTACCATCAAGAGTAAGCATAGTTATATCTGAAGAAGCATCTGTACCTTTAAATATAACATCACTATTATTAGCAGCTGCGTCTATTGTAATATTACCAGAAGAAGTTGATATAGTTACAGCCGCATCTCCTCCTGTAATATCATCAGCAGCTGGTGTAGCTGCCGTTGCAGTATAAGTACCATCAGAAGATACAGTACCACCAGAACCAATTTTTATTAATCCTAATCTTGTAGAAGTTGCAGTAGGTATATCTGGAGTTGTTCCATCTTGAGATAATCCAGTAAAATACCATGCATTGTTTGTTCTGTAATATAATCTAGGTTTGCCATTGACCATTTGGATTCTATTTTCACCTTCAAATCCATCCATTGAAGGAGGAAGTCCATGACCTATTTTAGGTTTTTCTGCTTTTTGAAGTTTTAAAGTCCGACTGGCTTTATCTGTGTAAATAGACATTATCTCAAAGCATAAGGAGCAGATGGAAATGACATTGATATTTTACGTTTGTTACTTTCATTATCTCCAACTTTTCCCCAAAACTCTCTCATGTAATATTCTTTTCTTTCTATGTCGCCTTCCCTATCAGCAAGCATAGCTTTTAAATAATCTACACAAGCTAATGATAACATTCTATTTAAATTCATATGAGATGTTTCATCAGCAGAAGCTGTAGCAACTTGTTTAGGTATTTGATATATTGTAATACTTTGACCAGCAGTTTCAGCTGTAAATGTTCCAGTAGCAACTGTTAAAGTCCCACTAGCTGCCGCAGTTAATTGATAATCACCATCATTACTTGTAGAACCTACAACTCTTATTTTATCAGTGGCTTCAAAACTTCCAAAACTACTTGCTGTATCTGTAATTGTATCACTACTTCCACCCCCATCTACAAATGCAATAGTAGAACCATCAGCAAATACTTGCATATCTTCTAATGCTTCTGCAATAAATGGAACTTCTAAAGAAGTATACTCTATTCTTAATCCATCAGTAATATCTTCATCTGGATATATAAAGTATGTACCAGAACTATCATCTGGTAATCTAATTTTATAACTACCTAAAGTATCAGTCCTTCCATAATCTGACCTTTGATATAATTCAATATTTCTACCTTTTAAATAGTAAAACCAAGTTTGTCCTGTTTTATAACTCATTCTGGGTCTGTATCCTCAGTTGTTGGAGGTTGTGTATTTAACCTTCTAATCTTTTTATATTTTTGGTCACTTGTATCATAAACTGAAACAGAACTTATAGATACCATATCTTGAGGAATTAAATAATCTCTTTCTCCATCAATAATATTATACTTTACTGTTTTTGTATCTTCTATAGAATTTGATTGTATAAGATGAAATGCATCTTTTAAAAATGCTAAAGCAAGTCCAGATTCTTTCATCCCTGCTCGTTCCATTAATTCTTGTATTGTCATTATACCCCCGCTACCATTACGTTAACTGTTGCTTCTCTAGTACCATTAGTATAATGACCTGCGTGTATCTTACAATCTGCTATTGCTTCTCCCATTTCCATAGGGATTACTACAGATTGGCCAGGGTCTAAAACTGCAAATATTTCACCACTAACAGTTACACTTATTGTTGTATCTGTTCCTACCATACTTGCAAACTCTACACAAATAACGTGAACAGTAGCTGGTAGTGTTCCATCTGTTACATCCGATGCTTCTGTCCAACCACTATCATTTAACCCATCAGCACTAGTAGTGCTTACTACTGCATTTTTCCAATATGCTACATCTGCATCTGTATATGCTACATTCATTACATAATTACCACCCCAAGTTCTATAGTCAGAATTACCATCTAAAACTTTATTTGTATATGTAATCCCATTTTGCGCTCCAGCAGAAGCACCTAAATCTTGAACTATTTCACAAGCCGTATGTATTCTAATTTCGTTTGCCATTAATCTTTACTTTCTCTCGGAGCCATAAGTCCGAATGCTTGGTCATATTGACCTTTTAAAGCTGCGTACCTTTGACTTTTCCAATTGTACTCAGTTGTATCTAATTGTATTTCTGCACTTATTTCGTTTATTGCAGATGTATGTTCTTGCACTTTTGCTTGTACTTCAGCTCCATACTTTCCTACATCAGCACTAAATTGTTGAAGTTTAGCTGCGTATTCTTGATTTTCTTTTTGTAATAATAAAGCTGCTTCTTGTTGAGCATCTGCTGAATCTAATTGTGCTTGAGTAGTAACTTTTGATGCATCAATTTGTGCTTGAGATTGAGCTTTCGCAGCATTTATTTGTGCTTGTTGTATTGCTTCTTGAGTTTTACTTTGATACTCTGCTGATTCTTTTTGAAATGTATTTAAATTATCTTGCATTTGAGTAGAGTAAGCTTCTATATATCCTCTAATTTTTTGTAAATGTACATTTGCTAATTCTACATCTTCTTCATCTTCTATTAAATGAGCAGCTGTAGCAAACCACTTATCAAATTGTATTGCATTTCCATCATAGTCATCTATTGTATTTTCTGTTATTGCAGTTATTGTAGTTAATTCTGAACCAGTGCTAAGAGTTGCAGAAGGAGAAGTGTAACTAGGAGGAGTTCCTACATTTGAAATTGTTGTTGCATCAATGTCTGGCATTGTACCTACTGTTACTGCTTGAATAGTAGGTGTACTAAAACTTGGAGCACTTGGAGGTACTGGTGCTGAAGGTAATGTTAAACTAGGTACTGTTTGTGAAATTGAAAAACTAGATAAATTATTTAATAAAGATTGACAAGCTGCGTATAATACAACTAAATATACTTTGTCATCGGAAAAATATCCTATATCACTATGTGAATATAAAAGTGAAGCTCCAGATTTATCTACAGGAGCATTATTAACATAATACAATTTATATGCTTCGTTACTACTATTTGGAGTAGGAAATATACTTATCTTACTATCATCTCCTACCATATAAACAGGATTGTATTTTGATGCATATTGCAAACTAGTAGAATCTGTTACTCTTGATTGTGAGTTTGGAGATATTCTTGAAGCTGCTCTCCAATCATTATTAGTTCCTGTTTCTCTTACTACAGAAATTATTTTAGCACCATTAATATCTATTCCTGCTTGAGATGTTATTTCAGAACTTTCTCTAGTAAAATCTGTTATTTCATCAGGTTTAAGTTCAATACATCTATTAGTAGCTTCTATTACACCATCTTTTAAAAATTCTGTTAATTCGTCTTGAGTAGGAGAACTACTTCCATCTATTGTCAATCCACTCATTCCTTCTACTCTTACTTCAAATGTTGCCATTTAGCTGCACTTTCTTCATCTAAATCTGTTATGTCTTCTATTGTTATTATATCATCTAATAACGAGATAACGCACTCTCCAACTAAAAAGGAGGGAAAACCATTAGAAAGCGCGCATCTCATATTATTTCGCTTAATCTAACTCAGAAGCTGCTTCTAAAGAACCTTTATCGCTCTTTACAATTAACTTTTGAAAGATTATAGCTCCCGCTACATCACTTGCGTGTAACATGTAATACATTGGTGTTACAACTTCTCCTACATCAAATGAGAAAGTAGCTGTCGTACTAGGAGCAGCTCCATCTATTTGATAAGTTACAGCCCCTGCTTTAGAGACTTTAACTTTAAGAGCATGAGTTTCTCCATCTGCCCAGTTATCAGTAGTATCAGTTGTACTAGTTGTACCATCATTTAAAACGGTTTCAATCTTAATATCACCTGATATAACATTTAAAACTGCCATTTCATCACAATCATCTATAGCAGCTCTATGTACATCAACTTTAGCAAATCCGAAAGCGCAATCATCAGTTCCACTAACATCTGCAATACTGAAAGTTAATTCAGCTTCAAATGCTTGTTTCCCAACTGTGAATCTGTCGATTCCTTCTCTACCTTTAACAGTACTATCTGACATACATAATTGTATACCATCATTATCTGTTTGGTCATAGCCATAATCCATTCCAGAAGTACTAGCCCCTGGCTTGTCAATTGCTTGACCTACGATTGGATAAAGTGTTAAAGACAGTCCATCGGCATATTGATGAAGTGTAGTATCACCTGCTGTACCATCGACTAATTGAGCAGCTGTGTGCTCATAATCTGATACAACTGGAGGAGTTCCAAATCTATAAATTTGCTCATTATCATAAACAGATTTATTTAAAGCTACTCCAGCTTTTTCTTGTCCGTATAAGACGTGTTTACTTTGTGCCATTATTTAACTCCTATTTCCAGACAGCATGGGCTTCAGGCATCTGAAATTCCATACCAGCTTCAGTTTGAATTAAATCGACTCTACGGTCAACACCACTATTCTCTAGAGTTTGTACTCCAACATAAATCGCGGTATCACGATTTAGGCCGTTACCAACTAGAGGTCTATAGGCAGCGTATCTTAAATTGACACCTACCATTTTGACTGGTGAACCGTCTAAGTGAACATTACGAGCTACATTCATATCACCATAAGGTGTTGTAAATGTAGTCACAGATACACCAAAAGCATCTTTACTTCCAGCACGTCCCATATCCCAATTTGCATTAGCTTGCGAATTTTCTACCGCAGCAATTTGAGACATATTTGCACTCATATAACCACTTAATTTATGTAACCAGTTATATACGTCTGTACTAACGAAAAATACAGTTGCGTTTGCATTGTTATAGCGAGGGTCTAAGAAATGTGACATATCATCCAAGAAATCATCTTGTGATTTTGTACCAGTTCCGCCCATACCAGAACCATCAAATACGTTACCATAATTGATAATGTAATCAATAGCACCTTGTGTATGAGTTACCCCATTGCCATCTGTGTATTGTGAACCAAAAAGCAAAGCGGTCTCAATGTCCCACTTATGCTCAATTAACTTTTCTCTCCAAACGCGAGCGTACTCATTAGGTTCATACTTAGTTACAGTGGCACGAGTTGTGTTATCCATTGCCAACGAAGTTTTGAAAATCTGAGTAAGTCCGTATCCAGTTGAGAAAGGATTGTCTTTCCATGTTTCTGGGTATCCACTACCCTGTCCCCATGAATTTCCTACCACGGATGCGCGGGCAGTCTCTAATTGTATCATTGAGAAACCAGCAAATTCTGATGCGCTAACATCATTTGTGATTGCACTCAAATCTTTCTGAGCTGTTCCGCCAGCACCCCAACCTGCTAATTCATTGTTACTTGTTGAATCAAGAGCTTTTACTACTACAACTTTACAGTTTACAGCATTGGTATCAGCCGCAGCGTCACCAGTACTTGTAGTAGTAGCTTCTTCAATTCTACCAACAATAAAATCATCAACTTGGAAAGCATTTGCAGCTGTAGCCGCATTTGCAGTGCCATGAAATGGTATTTTAATAAGCTGACCTGGGATAAAAAATCCAGGTTGAGTTCCACTGTCACCAACTCTAATTGAGTTACTTGAACCGCGAACTTGTCCAATATTACCAGCTGACTTATAATCAGTCATAAACTGAAAGTAATAAGTATCACCTGCTTGGATATTGGTTGCAGTTACAGTAGCATCAGTTTGAGCTAAATTAGCAACAGAAGTACCATGCTTAGTTACATACGCATATCGTTTGTGGTAAGAGGGACGTCGTTCCGTAAATTTGAACTGAGAATCATCAGTCGGCTTTTTAGAAACTTTTGATAAGAATCTAAAAAACGGGTCTTGTGCAATAGCTAACTCAGATACTCTGTCGCCGAAGTTATACTTCCGCCTCAGGTCACCTGTGCTAAGCGCTGAACCCGCTATAGCTGAACCACTCTCAGTCAAACTGGAAACATCTGATAATCCGAATAAATCGGCCATGTGTCCTTCTCCTTGTAGTCTTTCGACTACTGTTATTGACTTAATTAAGTATTAGACTATCTGCCTAATACATTCTCTAATGTTGTGTCAATACCCAAGATTTCTTCAAAAACTGAATCATCTGGAGATTTTTGTGGCTCGGAAGCACTTCCCTGAGAAGCTAATGACTGTGGTCGCTGTTGAACTTTCTTCATTTGGTTTGTAACCTCTTGATTTGCGTTCTGTGCGATATTCTGTTCTCGCTGACCTTTATTCATTAAATAATATATATCATCTAATTGTAAAGTTTTATTTTTTGCAAAATTAACAAACGTTTTCCATTGGTCTTCTGATAAATTGTATTTAGAACGAAACTCAGACTCTTTTGTGAGTCTAATATTTTCACTTTTCTGCGTACTCAAAGCATCATTAAGCCTTTTTTGGACTACTCCATCAATTGTAGCTCCTAAAACTTTAGCTGAATCTGAATCAGCATTTGACATAGCTTCATCTGGGTCAAACACAAAATCTTCATTTAGATTAAGTTGTTCCTTCATAGAAACTGGGGCTTGACCTCCACCCTGAAAATAATTTCTCACATGAGTAATTAGATTAGGGTCTTCTCTCATAGCATCGAGTATAGGCATGTACGGTTGAAGTTCGGTCAGCTTGCCATTTAGACGTTGTGCTTCACGACTTGAATCCGAATACCTCTTTTGCAGATTTTCAATATCCGCCTGACCTTCTACAGGGCTCTCTTTTTGTTGTTGTTCTTCAAGAAACTGTTGTCCAGTATCTTCTAACGTTTGAGAGGTTTCCTGTTCTTGCGAAGGTGGGGCATCTAGTATACCACCATTTACTTGAGTATCTAAGGCCTCGAAAAAACCATCAGAACTCATAGGCGCACTTTCGGGGGCTCCGTCTGGAACGTTTCCTAATTGTACATTTTCACTCATAATATATCCTTTTTGTATTTACGAAATTTATTATTTTTCTTTACTATCATCAAAGTCTTTTTTTGAATCCATTTTTGCTTGTTCAACTGCTGATTTTACTTCTCTTGCAAGGTCTTTTTTAGCCATCTGAACTTCTCCTTGCATCATACTTCTAAGAAGTTTTTGCTGAGCTTCTGTATCAAGAACTTGTTTTTTCATTTGATTACCAGCTTCATTTACTTTCATTTTAATACCAGCTTGAACTAATTGTCTTTCTAGTGTTTCAATAGTACCTTCTCTATCTTTCATAGCTTCGGTCATTTGTTCTATTTGAGATTGCATTTCTGCATAAACACTTTTTCTTTCTACTAATTGTTTTTTATTTCTTATATCAGTTTCAGCTATCATCGCAATATCATCAATTAATCCTGCTTGAAACCATCTAAAGTATTCTTCTAATAAAGCCCATCTATTAAGTGGTAATGTTGCACCCGCTACAATTCTTACATCAAATTTACCAGTTTCGTAATCCATCCACTTACCAATAGCATCTCCAAAGTCATTAAATATTGGAATATTAACTCTTACTTCTTTATCTTGGTCTGCTTGTTGTCCTGCTTCAGGTTGAACAATTCTAAATACTTTATCAATTTGATAATGCTTTTGTGCGACCATTTGAAATACTTTACCAAGATGTTCTAATCCAGGTTCTACTACAGTAGACATCCAAGACTTTAATCTTCTTGTACCAAACTCATCATTTGCAAGTAAACCTCTATAAGTTTCTGCTTGTTGTTGAGTAAAACCCATCATCGCAGAAGGAACTCCAGATATGTATTCTGCATCTGCTTTACCTTCTTGAGTAATACTATAAAATGCACTATTAATAGGAGCAGGTAATACTGGAGTAGGAGGTTGAAATCCTTGTCTGTATTTTAACAATGCTCCAGGCGAAGAAGAATATTGTTCCCATTCAGATTCATCTACAGAACCTTCTTCATATAACCATCTAAGATTAGATGCTAAATTTGCATTGTGAACCATTATTTGGTGTGCTTTATTTATTTCTTGTTGTTTACCAATCAAAGGCATTACTGCTGACATCGCATAAGGAGTTCCAGTATATAAATATGGAACAGGAACAATAGGATATTCTGTAATAGGTAATTCATACTCATATAAAAATACATCATCACCTACACTACAACACAATTTAATTCTAGTTTCAAAAAAATTAACAAAATCAACAACTGAGTTTTTAAAAGAATCACCTTTTATCATATTGTCAAATTCTTCTTTACGAAGAACTACTTGTTCTACTTTAGTCATTTGCTCTTGAGCTGCTGACATTAATTCTTGTTGCTTTTCTTGAATTGCAGTTTCCATCATTTGTTGAGCTTTTTTAATTTCTAACTCTGCTCTTTCTGGAATAATCTCTCCTGCTTCCAAAGATTGTTGTATTGATAATACTTTTTCTTGTAATTGAACTTCTGTTTCTGCTTGAAACTCTTGCAATTGCACATCTACTGATTGTTGTAATTGTTCTTCTTGTTCTTTTGTTAATGGTATTCTTATAAATGCATTTACAAATGGAATCTTTACTTTAGTATAATTTTCATAATAAGCTATTATTTGGTCTTCTTCTCCTTCTGGATTTAAACCAAAACTTACATCTTCAGGTTGAACAATTTTAGAAGACTCTAAATCTCTTTGACTATAACTAGGTGAGTAATCACTATTTGAAGTAATTTTATTTATTTTAGCTGCGTGTTGTGGAAACAAATTTTTTAATTGTGATTTAGATAAATTTTTCTTTATCATTATAAAAGCCGCATCTCTAAATAAGAAATCACGACTTGATGGGTCTACAAATACATCATAAGGGTCTATTCGACTAAATGTTACTTCACCTTTTCCATGGTCAGCATCTTGGTCTACATCTACTAAGAAGTATCCAATACCTTTTACAAGACTATCTAAAATAACTTGACCATAAATAGAATTACCATTTGACAAATGCCAACAATAGTCAGATATATCAGAATGTACTTGAGCAATATCTGTATCATCTCCAGTCGCACCTACAGCTTTCCATCTAGGACTATTAGCTGTAACAAAGTATTTCATAATTTCTATAATAGGAAGAATCCTATTAATAGTAAAAGATGGCATTCCAGATTCTTCTAATGACTTTTCCTCATCCATACTTAATTGTTCGTCAAGATAAAAATCATAACCTTTTTGACTTTTACTACGCCATTTACTTCTATCAGTACTATTTGACCTATCCCATAATTGTTTATTAATATGAGCTTTGTTTTTTCTTCCTCTTTTAGCCATTATTTCATTAACCTTTGTTCTAGTTTTCCAAGAATACTTTTGTCCATATCAAACGATAATTTCATACCTCTAGAGCCACCAACATTTTGAGTACCTAATCTAAATTTTCCATATTTAGTTGGGATACCAACACTTCCAGAACCTATATCGAGTCCTAATTTTTTAGATGCTTCATATAATAATAATGCACCAGCAGTCGGACCTGGTTGTTGTTTTAAAGTATCAGCAGCTGTAACAGCTTGTGCTTTATAGCTTTCCCAAATTGAAGAAGGGTCTGCACGAGATAAAGTTCTAAGAATATTTTCTCCCATACCAAACATTTTAGCATACTTAGAGTCTTCACCTATTGGAGATTGAAGTCTTAGAGCAGCGGCTCCCATCATTGGTAAATTAGATTTCTTTTTATAAGGAACTTTACTTTGAGGCATTATTTCTTTTTCTTTCTTTTCTTACCCCAATTTTTTTTCATATTAGAATATGCTTTTTTACTAATAGTGGTATTCTTCTTACTTCTACTAGTTCCCGCTTTTTTTCTTTTATTTATATTTCTTACTAAACTATTTTTTGCCATTATGCTACTACCCAGCTTTTAGCTCGTTTTTTTGGTTTATACCATCCCTTTTTTGACTCATTAGGCTTCATATTAGGTGGAAATGCGTGTAATTGTGCATAATAAAGAGTCTCAATGGTATCATCGTGGGACATTTTAGGCCCAAAAGTAATGATTTCGTTAGTTAAATCAAACATATTTTCCTTTAAAAAGACATTTCCAGTACTAAATCTACCACTTAACCCACTATATATTCTATTTCTTTTGTTTTGACCGCCTGGTTTTTCTGGAATTACACCAATATTGTATTTGTTTTCTATTCTTCTTCTTTCATTTAAAGATTGGAATATAGACCTATTCATAGCTACATCTTCAACAGTACTAGATATACAATGATATTTTTCATGCATATCCATAATATAATCTACTACACCCTTTTTACCAATGATGTTTCCTTCATTATCTCTAGAACCTACAGTTGGAATACTACGATGTCTTTCATATTCTAATACATATAATTTATTGTTAGGGTCAATAGCAATTGCCATTATTACAGAAAAGTCAGAAGTTTTAGTATCTATATCAGTAGCAGGGTCACATCCTATAAAAGTATTACAAGGAAGTTTTTCTCCATCTACATGAATGTAATTTTCTCCATCTTCATTTTCATAATAACCTTCCCAATGTTTTATATATCTTCTACTCCATACTGAATCTTCTTCAGATTGCACTTCCATCATATATTCTTGATAGAACTTTTGAGATTGTCCACTATCTAAATAAAACTTTTTCTTTTCCTCTAGTTTTTCTTTAGAGAAGAACGAAGGCCATAAAGGAGTACCATCTGGTAAAATAGCTTTATATGTAATTACTCTCCATGAAAAATCTTCATTACTTTTTTGAGCTTTTGCATAATTATTAATAAGATTATTAATAAAAGAGTCATAGTGTACAGGAGTACCATTAACACGCAAGCGACCAGTATGCGGCTCCAACGCAGGGTATACAACAGCGGTAACCAAATTCGCATTCTTAGCACGTGCGTCTGGTGTAATGGTATTTGCCTCATGTTCAAAGTCATCTAATATAATTAAATCATATCTTTTGTGCAACTTTGCACCACCACGAATACCTGCTACATTACTTTTAGATATAAGTTTACATCCATTAGATAATTCAATATCTTCTTCAGTCCACTTTTTTCCTTTCATCGCTCCAAAGAAATATTTAATACTATCATTAAATTCAAGGTGATGCTTTATATAATCCATATTACCTACTGATAATTTTTGAGTAGCAGATACCCAAGCATAAAAATGCATATCACCTTTTGGGCAAAAAAGAAAATCTTTTATAATAGAAGCTTTAGTTAATACAGTTTTACCATGCCCTCTGGGAAGAATAATACCTAATTGTTTAACATTTATATCATCAATAGCATCTGCCATCTCATAATGAAATGGAGGAGTTTCGCTTCTCAGGAAGTCATCAGGAAGAAACAACTTACCAAAAGCAATTAAATCTTTATGAGCAAGTAATAATTGTTCTTCAGCCTGACTTACGTTTTTCTTGTTTATGTTTGCCATCTTCGTTTTTCTTATCTAAGAATTTTGTAAACTTTTCATCATCACCATTCATTTCTATATAGTAGTCAAGTATTAATTCACAATTTCTTTGTCGTTGGATAGAATTAGATAGTGCATATTCAAGCACTTTTATTCTTTGAATTAAATCTTTTCTTTTTAATCCTCTTTTTGTTGCTATTGCCATATCTCTTTAGTTGCATCCTTTATTACAAATTGTTTTAATAACTCATCCTCATCTGCATCTTTGGTAAAAGTTACAACAGAATCTACACAACCTTGTATATATGATTTTGCTTCTATTGATGTATCAAAAGACCTCATCAAAGCATCAGTACCATTTTCTTTCATCTCTTTCCAAAAAACTATAAACTGACCTCCGTATCTCATTTACCTTGCCCTCTATATTTCTTTTTATAATATTTTTTACTTACCTTATTTCCATATTTAGTGTTATTACTTGAACCTTGTCTTGTTTTCTTACCTTTTGACTTAGTGTAATTATCCATTGTAAGATTTACCTCTAAATATAGATTTACCTTCATAAATACCAATAGTATCTATCTGAAAATCTTCATCTGTATATTCTATAACTCCTATTCCTTGTTGCCAATTATATCTAGTGCCTCCGCCTGGAACAATACCATCTATTCTACAAAGAGTTCCACAAGATATAGCTTGATATATTTTAGGCTTTCCATGTGTCCATACTGTTTTATGAGCCATTTCCAATCTATGTACATGACCTTGAATTATACTAATTCTTGGAGAGTTTAATAGTTTCATAACACTTTGACCACTTTGAGCACCTACTTTAATACCATGTATACAAACTAAATTGTTGTTTATATAAAATTCACCATGAGGATAATTACCTACATACTGTACATCTAATTTATCTAATCCTAATAAGTAAGGTACTGATAATATGGGAGCAGACTTTGGTTCATTAGCAGGTTTTATACCATACGCTTGAATTGTATTCTGAACAATACTGTCAATCATTCTTTTCTCATGATTTCCTTCTATGTAAACCATTTCTTTACAATATGGTCTTAATTCTTTAATCCAAGAGGCTACATAATTTAAACTAGGTTGTGTAGTAAAATAAAACTCTGGAGAACGAACAAAATGAGTAGACCAATCTGGTAAATCAAGCATATCGCCTAACATTATTACCCTATCTGGCTTTAAATCCTTAATTATTTCTGTAGCAATCGCAATTGCCTTTAAATCATGAAGTGGTGTTAATTCTCCTGTTTCTAAATTTCTTTTAAACCCACATTGAGAATCAGGCAAGATTACATCTATTTTTAATTTTCTTTTTGGTGTTTTAATATTGAATTTTAGTGGAGATACCTTTGCACCTTGAACTGTTGGAAAATCACAGACTATAGGAATCTTTCTTACCAAACTTGCTCTTGCTTGATAGTTAGTATGAGTATTCCATACTATTTTCCCATCAACTTCTTCTTTAGCAGATACATCCCATTGATTTATTTTAAAGTTTGTTACTTTCCATATATCTTCTGATATATCAAACTTGCTTAAAAGACTTTCTAGTGTTGGTGCTTTTCCTGTAGTAACATTATCTGTTACATAAGTATAATTTAGTTCTTCTACTACAGACGAAGTATTTACATTAGAAGTAGGAATATCATCATACTCATCTAAGTATTCTCTACCACAGTCTTTACATTTATATCTTTGTATTTGTTTATCACTACCTGCTTTTCCATTTTTCTTATTTTTTCCCGACCCGCATTTAGGACACGTCATTATCTTCTCCTTTTATTTCCTTTAGTTGAGGACGTTCTGCTTTTTCTAGTTGTTCTGGTGTAAATCCTTGAAACATACCTAAGATACCCATTTCTTTAGATTTTATAGTAGTTCCAGTAGTTCCAATTATTTTTGCTAGTTCTTTTGTTGATTGTAATACAATACCATCATCTGAACTATTATCAGCAAGACACTTTAGCTTATCTAATACATATTCGTGGTCTAATCCCATTCCTTTTGCTATATCTAATACAGACTTTTCTACTTCTTGCATAACTCTTTCCTGTTTTAATAAAATTGTTGCTCTTCTTCTTGATTGTAATTCATCATCATTATTATAGGCATCCATATACGCTTTTACAGGTCCCATACCTACAGCTACATTTGTAGCAAAAATCTTTTCTCTTTGAGTAACACCTATTCTTTCTTTTACTGACTTAGGATTCTTTCCAGAAAATGTATACCTATTTGGATGCTTTGAAAAATCAGTATCCATCTTAGACCCTTTTTTCTTTAAAAACGTACCTACAACAGTACGTACATATCCACTTGCATATTTATAATTTTTTCTATCGTTAGGGTGTTTTATTTTATCTACTACTTTTAGTAGTTGGACAATTTTTCTGTCGTCTGAATAGACCCAATCGCCCTCATTTGCTTTTCTCCAATCAACAGCAAGTGTTTTATCTGGATAAGCTTTTTCCCATTCTTCATAGGAATCATATATGTAATGTTTTTTATTCTTTATTTCTCGGTATTCCATGTTCCCCTTTTTGAATACATGTTTGTTCATACAGAGTTTCTATTAGTTCATTTACTGCGGTAGGTATATAATATACTTTACTATCTATTTCGATAGGGCATTTATCTTCTGAAGATAACTTTGATAGGATTTCTTCTTGTGCTTCGATTGGGAGCTTACTTAGCTCTAACATGCCAAAGGCCATTAGTATAAAAAGACTATTTCTCCAGCAGCTGGAGCAGAAGCATCGCCTTGGTCACGAGCTCCTTCAGCGCTTACTTTATATATACTACCTGCTGTAGCTCCCTTAAAATGCACCCATGCATTATTTACATAAAATTCATAGTTACCAGCAACTCCTACATATATTGCCCTACATGGGTCTTGAGTTGCAGTTGCAACAGTTACACTAGTTGCTTTAACGAATGGTGCAAGACTTTCTCTTTCTGAAAAATCTAATAATCCTTTAGGCATTTAAATACTCCGTTTTAATCATTGGTAAATATAAGGTGAAAATTGATGAATATACAATATTTTTTAATTCGTACTTGCCGTACTTGTAATACATGAAATACATATAAAAGAAAGTTTTTAACCGCCCCATTATATAAAGGATGAAAGTCGAAAGTCAAGACAAATATTACCAAAGACCAAGTTATTCTCGGAAAAAAATGCAGGATTTTGATATGCACTCTTATATCCCACTATACCCCCTAAGCGGGGGATTTGCATATAGCAATTTTAGTTATTTTATATTTTTTGATATTTATGATAAATAATTAATTAATAAACCCAATAGGAGATAATCACTATCATGATTACACGTAACTCGCTCGTTAAACGAGCACACAATATCTTAACAGAAGCCATGGATAAATCAATGAATGCACCTGTACGCAGAGGTTATTCAAGACTAGCTGGTGTACCTATACCATCTAAGCGTGACATCCTTGCAGCTGCTAAGACAGACTTGCAAACTATTAACCAAGTAGCAGAAACATTTGGTTTTGAACCTGTATGGAACGACCCTGACACGGAAGAAGTAGAGTTAGGCACAGTAGACTAGGTAATTGGCCCTTCATTGGGCCTTTTACTTTACCATTTACTTACGTTTACTGTCAAATAAAGTGCGAAAGTGTGATGAACACATACATATATATAAATACATTCACACAACCTTTGAATAGTACCAATTTTGTAGTAACTTGGTCATTAACCCCTAGCAACGAAAGGAGTGCCTTATGTCATTACATTTTGCACCAAAAGAGAAACTATATTTTGTCCTTAACACACATGGTATTGTATTAGTATGGTCTATACTTAAAGAACAATGTGTACAATACATAGAAAGTCATGGAGGTAATTATCATGATTGAATTTATGTTTATATTACTAGGAACAATCGCTGTCTTAGGCCCTATAGCTTTGGCAGCGTGTATCAATGCAGATAATCAAGAAAAGTTTATTGCAGATACAATTCATAAAACAATAGCATTCTGTCCTTATAGATATAAATGGCAGATAGCTGACGACTTGTCAATGAGAGATGATAATGCTAAGTTTTCATACCTTATGACAATGCCCAAACAACAAGTAAAAGATTTATGGATGATGGAAGTACATAACATTCCAACTTGAGGTTAGGGGGTGCTGAGCAACACTATAAACTGCTCCCTTTCTTTAATTAATATACTCTTGGGTGTGATGGGAAAGTGAACGGGAGGTCGTTCGAGTATATAATAGAATACTAGTATGCCAAAGCTCAATGCACTAGGGTCTCATGTACTGAAAGAGACGATGGAATACATAAAGATAATAGACATAAAGTATAATAGTCTGCAAGGGAGTGGTTTTAGACTTTACGCTCCCTAAATTTAAGAGCAAAAGTGCCAATTAATAAAAACATAGTACTGATTAGTACGGTGTTTGATTTGATACCTTAAAATGATAGGTGGAGGCTACCCTGCTCTTATTAATACTTATAAACTAAAGGAGAACTACCATGAAATTAATGCACAAAGATGAAATTATAGAAACTTATGTAAAGATAATAAATAAGATAATAGATGATTTAATGCTTGGAAGGGATGAATTTGATATACCTGATACTTTTAGCTATCTATACGGAAGGAAAGAACTATTAGAAGAAATATTAGGTATCACACCTACTAAAGAATCTAAGTCTAATGACATTAAAATAAATGGTGAGGATTATGTACCAGAAACTTGAGACTGGGTCAGTAATAGCAACAACATTAAAACTAAGATACAAGCAAGAAGAGGATGTAGAGTATTTCAGAGCAAACTTCCCAAGAGCAAAGTGGGTGTTCTTTGAAAATGACTTCTATGATGAGGATATAGAACAGTTTAACAATGGCAATACTGAGTATTATAAAACAGAAACAAGCATACCAAAGTATGTGATATTTAAGAATAAAAAGAAAATAGGATTTGCTCTACCAAGAGTTAGTGAGTTCGCAGGTATGAAGTTTTTATTTATACCAAGAACATATAAAAGTAAGTGGAGAGCCGATACAAATGATAAGAAATATGCAGTACTAAGAGACTATTATATATATGATGTAGATGATGATTATATAATACAAGATGATGCAAGATTATTATTTTACCAATAAAACAAAGGATGTAACTAAAATGAACGAAAAGAACAAGAAAATAGCTGCTTGGGGTTTTGTTATTACTCTTATTATAGCGAGTGTAACAATATTCAAGAGCAATGAACCTGTAGAAGTAATTGAAGAAGTTGAAGCAATACAGTATGATGAACCAACACAAGTAGAAATACTTACCGAAGACCTACAAGAAGAATCAACATTTCCAGAAAGATTACCAAATACATTGAAAGATGCTATTGAAGAAGAAATACTACATTTCACAGATAGTGGTATACTTATAGCACCTTATCCAGATTATGAAACATTTGGACAAGCATTTGCATTTGGCAAAGGAATGCTAGGCGATAGTGCAGAGCATGGTTCATTAAGAGTATTTATGTGGAGAGGAAATCTATATAATACTGAGACTTTAAAACAACCTACAACTAAAGAAGAAGTAGTTGAAGAAGCAATTGTTGATACTGCAGTAGAAGTGGTAGTCAATGACACAATAAAATAGAATATCTAGCCAGCCTGTTTCCATGCCTCGGATTATATATAAGGTTAAATGCATCCTTATCTGACAGGCTGGCATTATTCGGAAGGTAATAGCAATGATACAAGTAAATAAATTAATACCAGATATATGTAAATATGGACCTTGTTTAAAAAGAGCAGTGTATGAATTTACTGATTTAAGTAATGATGGTAAACTAACTATAGGCGTATCAGGTGATGATGGCAATCATATGTCTGTAGAAACATCTCATGTAACAATAGGATATTCATGTGAACATCATGTAGAAGAAGTAAATAAAATGTTAAAGGAGATATACGATGAATGAATTAGATTTTTCAATGGGCGTCGCAGTAGGATTGATTATGGGATTAATAATATCATTAGCATTAGATAAATGGCACATATGGAAGGAAGAATTAAACAATGAAACGAAAGAGCTACGAAAGAAATAGAAGACTAGCAGGACAAACCCAACAACCAATATACAAAAGAAAGAAGATGAACAAAATGTCAGTAACAATAACAGAAAGTGATTTCAAAGAATATGTAAGAGTACAAAAGTCAGGACATTTTAATATGTTTGACCCACGAGCAAGACAGATGACAACATTAAGTAGAGAACAATGGGTAAAGTGTATAAGTGATTATGATAAATTTCATAAAGCATGGATAAAAGATGACAAAGATTAGCACATTAGTAAATAGAGCACTCAAGAATGGATATAACTCTAGACCATCTAAAGGTATGATGTACCTAAAAGATTTGCCAGTAGGTAAAATGTTTGAAACAAAGTTAGGGACTAGAGGTGTCTTGATTGAATGTAATGTAAATGCTCAAGTAGTAATACTAAGTGTTAATATAAATAAGGAAGACACACCATATTATTTAGGTAAGAAATTAATAGGTGCAGAAACGGAGGTATATAAATGAGTAGAGTAACAACTTATGATGTCGTTGATATGAATGAGTATTATCAAGCAATATGTAAACATGAAAAACAAACTTATCAACCTGATGAATGGGATTCTATAGGAAATAAAGTTGCTCATGCATCATTTACTTGTGATGAATGTGCTATGGATTTACCAATGCCACAGGAAGATGATTTGTACTAAAACTAACTAAAGGAGAACTATTATGGGATTTGATTTGTACGGAATAAAACCAACAGTAAATAAAGACTATCCAAAAGAATATTATAATTTATTAAAAAAACATGGAAACGGTACTGAACTAAACTGGAATGATGCTCCAGATGATATAAGAAATAAATATTTTGAGTTTCAGGATAAATATCAGGAAAATAATCCAGGCTCATATTTTCGTAACAATGTATGGTGGTGGAGACCATTGTGGAATTATGTATGTGAACAATGTCAAGACTTTTTGACTGTTGAAGATATGGCAGGTGGTGGTTCAAATGATGGACATAGAATATCTAAAAGTAAAGCACTTATGATTTCTAGACGATTATCTAAATTGATAGGAGAAGGATTAGTTGCTGAGTATGATAGAAAAATGACATTAATGACTGCTAAAGCACAAGCAAGCAATCAAGAGTTACAAGAGCAAATGGATGAAATAACTAAGAAATGTCATAAAGAGCATGGTAAAGACTTAGTACCTGCTAATTATCCAGAACCATATTATAGTGAATGGAAAACATTACAATCTCAACATGATTGGGATGGTGACTATCCATTTAATGCAGAAAATGTAGAAGATTTTGCAAGGTTTTGTGAATCTAGTGGAGGTTTTGATATATGTTAAAACCATTACATTTGAAAGAAATAATAACAACAACTAGAGATATGCATAGTACTCTTCAAGGCATATATGATTGGGAACACCAAAGAATGAGTGCATCTGGAAAAGAAGAGATTGAAAAAGTATGGAGAGTACAATTGCCTAATCTTGAAAAGAACATAAATGGACTAGTTGAAACATTAGATGAAAACTATAGAGAAAGGAAAGATAAAGCATTGAAACAATTACCAAAAACACCATTTCCCACTCATGACGGGAGATAGTTTAGTACGAAAAGTAACAAGAAAGACATTTAAGATAAGACCATCTGGTAGGAGTAGCGATTATGTTACTCCTTCATTTGGTTATGGATGCTTATTAGAATGTACTTATTGTTATATGAAAAGACACAAACCAAAAGGTTTAGACTATGCTACAAATATAAATGATATACTAACAGAAGTAAATAGTCATGCATATTTTACAGTAGTAGACAAACCTAATCAAACTGATAAGAAATATATAACATATGATATTAGTTGTAACGAGGACTTTGCATTTCATAGAAAGTTTTATGACTGGAAACTAATATTTGACTTCTTTAAAGAACATCCAATAGCTAAGGCTACATTTGCAACAAAAGTAATACCTGATGATTTTTTAGATTACAATCCTAATGGTAAAGTTCGCATAAGATTTAGTCTAATGCCTCAGAAGATGTCAACTATGCTTGAACCAAATACACCTAAAGTAATAGACAGAATCAAAGCAATTGATAAGTTTATGCAAGCAGGTTATGATGTTCATGTAAACTATTCACCAGTAGTGTACTATAAAAACTGGATGAAAGATTACAAAGAACTATTTAACCTAATGAATAAATATGTTACTGATAAAGATAATGTATTAGCAGAAGTTATATTTCTTACACACAATGTAGGCAGACATAATAGAAACTTACTTGATAATAGAATGGAAGAGTATTTTTTATGGAATCCACTTTTACAAGAGAAAAAGACATCTCAGTATGGTGGTGATAATATTAGATACAAACATGATATTAAGTCTAAAATGATAGACGAGTTTAGAGAACTACATGAATCAATAATATCTTGGAACAAAATAAGATATATATTTTAAAGGAGAAACAATGGGAAAATTAAAAGAACTTGAATCATTACTTGAACAAGGTAATAAAGATGAACTAGAGAAATTCTTTTTAGATAAAGGATTTAGTAGATATTCTAGCAATAAAGCGATAACAGAGTTTAAAAAAGCATATAATGAAATAAATAACAAAGGACAAGATGATGAGCAAAACTACACAAAAAGAAGCAATATTAAATGACCTACAAAATGGACATACAATGACACCAATTGATGCATTAACAAAACATGGATGTTTTAGACTAGCTGCGGTCGTGTTTGATTTAAGGCAAGAAGGACATAATATTACAACAGTATCTCGTACAAAATCTGATGGCAAAGGACAATTTGCATCATACAAATATGAGAATCACAAGAGTATTATTTAAAACTACTTGATTCTAAGTTCAGATATTGTTATATTTACACCCTAAAAGGAGAACATAAAATGGGCATTAATGACCATACTACAAATCAATTAATTTATAACTATAATAGTTTCTTATTAAAAGAACAAGATAATCACAAAGAAAAGTATAAAGAATTTGAAGGATGGTTTAGTGCATCAACGGCAGGTTCTTGCTTTAGAAAACAATATTTCAATGTCAATGGTTATGAGGGTACTCCGCCTGATGAGAAATCGTTAAGACTTATGAGGTTGGGTACTCTTGTACATAAAGATATTGCAGATGCATTTGAAACTTATAGAGAAGATATAGAATCAAAGCCTGGAGTAGAATTATTTGTTGAACGTCAAGTAAAACTTGAAGAGTACAATATTGTAGGACACTTAGACTTAGCTATATTAGACCAAGTAGATGGAAAATTAGAAATAACAGATGTAAAAACAGCACATAGTTATAAGTGGAAAATGCTATTTGGTAGAAATCCTGATAGAAATCCATCAGTTAATTATTATTTACAAGTAGCTACTTATGCAGCTGCACTTGCAGATGAGTATAATATAAATACAGAAGATATAAGTTTATCTCTTACTTGGTATAAAAAAGATGACTCTAGCATAAGAGCACAAAGTATAGATTATAGCTGGATAGAAGAGGCAATGCAATATTGGAAAGAACTAAATATGGCACTTGCAGATGATAAAGAACCCACAGTAGGAGACAATAATACACCAATATATGATTGGGAATGTAAATATTGTCCTTACCATAAAACACATTGTGAAGGAATATAATAAATGAATGAACTAACAACTATTAATCAAACCTCAGTAACAGAAATAGATAAAATACTAGAAGGTGTAACAGAAAAACATGATATAGTTAGTGATATAAACACACCAAAAGCATATATCAAAAAGAAAATGGATATGGATTATGTAGAAGTAGGTTATATGAAAAAGATAGCAGACAAGCATTATCCAGGTTGGAGTTGGGAAGTTATAAAGACAGAGTTTGCAGGTACACAAGCATACGTTGTACATGGTAGACTAAAATGGTATGATAGTGGTATACAAAGAACTGGTGATATGACAGCTGCGCATAGAATACAAAGAAAGCGTGGTACTGAAGAATATGTAGACTTAGGTAATGATATAAAAGCAGCTAATACAGATTGTATGAAAAAAGCATTTAATATGTATATGAATATTGCTGACGATGTATATCGTAATCAAGTTGAAGATACAGAACTAACAGAACAACAAAAAGGTGACTTAATAAAAGCAGCTTTTAGAATTAGTGAAGAGAAAGCATCTGAAATAAATATAATGATGGAAGAAGGTGTAGTACATGGACTTAATTATAAAGGTGCATTAGCAAAACTAAAAAGACAAGGTGACAAATGAGAGAAATATCAACATACAATGATGAAATACTAATTGAAGGTTGTGAATATAGTGTAGGCACTAACGACGGTAGAGAGTTTAGCAAGGTGGCATTTAGTGGATATAAAAAACTCTATGGTAAAACTATGTTATCATTTACAACAAATAAAGATAAACAAATAACAATAAACCCTAGTTATATGTCATTTGCAATTGAAGAGGAGACTGAAATGAATCCTGTGACATATAGACAATCTACTGAAAAGGAGTAAACATGGGTAAACTAACAACAAAAGAAGCTGAAGCACTACATAAGGAAGGCTTACTAACTGACGAAGCACTACAAGAAATGCAAGATACAGGTCTAGTAGGTCGTAGAGCAAGAAACGAACGTAGAGTAATGAAAAATAAGAAGGGTGGATATGTAACTCCACAACTTTACTTTCGTGGATTATCTCGTGATGGTGAATACAGCACAAAAATGACAGAGTTTAGAGATAAATTCAATGAACTTGTACAAGAATACACACACACAATAACAAATAAGGAAACTAAATGAAAGATTTAGATGCTACATACGACCCTACTAAGAATCCATTTACACCAATAGAGTCTGGGTTTTACCCTGCTCATGTTGTATCGTTTGGAACTAGAGAAGTTGCTACTAAAGTTGGCGATGCTATTGTAATCAATATGACTTATGAAATAGCAGAAGAAGCTGGTGAATTAACTCAACTAGTGTACGAAATGGATGGATTTGAATATAAACTAGACAATAATGGTGATAAAATTATTGTTAAAAATTCAAAAGGTGGTTCTCAAGTAACTAAATGCAAACATCTTGTTGGCAAAAAGTTCAGAGACAATGGTGTTTTTGTATTTACTGGAGCTGAAAGTTCTGGTAGAAATCGAAGATATTATGACCTTCTTAGCTCTCTAGGTATTAAGTTGGAATCCGATAAAGATGGAAATTTTCCACTTTCGTTACTAGAAGAATCAGATGTTATAGGTAAACCTGTCCTTGCTAAACTTGCTAGTGAAAAGTATGAAAAAGATGGTGAGCAAAGAACAGCATGGAAAGTCTATACTGTCATGGAATGGGCAGAAGGTCAAGTATTATCGAAAGATGAGATAGAAGACGATTTACCATTCTAAATAGCTTGTTTGGGTAAACAAGTTGGCAAAGGCCAGGTATGTCAGTAGTAGTTAAGGGGTTATCTGCTATGTTATGGCTCTGGCCTTTAACTTTTTAAGGAGAAATAAAATGGTATCAACAGCGACAATAAAATTTTCAAGACAAGAAATAGAACAATTAATTAAGTCTATTGTGCTACGATTAAAAGTAGGCAGTGCTCTTGGAGTAGATGAAGAACAAGAATCTTATAATAGATTAAAAAAAGATTTAAAGAAAATTAAAGAACAATTAACAAATGGAGAACAAGAAGTAAACGGACATGTTACTAAAAAAGATTTTTATGGTGATGTCTGCGAAACTTGTGATTAAATATGCTATTTAAATATATAAAAGAAGTAGAAAAACCTAATTATGATTCTGTTACAGAAACAATAAATAACAATGTAGATGAACTTAATAATCTTATTAAATCAACACCAGAATATAAAATAGGTAAAAGAATATTAGAAGGTGATACAGATGGTGAACCTACTACAGCAGATAAATATAACAAAGAGTGGTTAGATGAGAAAGGGTGAAGATTTGGAAGGTTATAACTGGAGAAATTATAAAGTAAAAGGATGGCCTTATAGTTCAGATGCTCCAAAAAATAAAAAGTGGCAATATGATAGAGCAAAACTTTTTAGAGAAGGTGGCAATGGATGGTGGAGACTGAAAGGAACTCCAGAATATAGTAAGCACTTAGAAAGGATAAAAAATGAAATGCCCTAATTGCGGATGTGCAATAAATTTTAATAAAACATATTCAGATTATGAAATAACTGCCATGATGGATGGTAAAAGCAAAAGAATAAAAGATTTATTAAAAAATACAATAAGAAAAGTAAGGAACTCACTACCCTCTAACGATAATAAAGGCATTATTAGTAATTTTATTGTTAATGCAATAATGTATGATTATAAAATACTAGATATGGCAATTACAAATTACATGAAAAATGCATATTTATATCAAGGTAAGGGATTTAAATATTTATTAAAAATGATTGATACCTTTGACAAAGATAGAGATAAAATCTTTGAATATGAAAAGAAAAGGTACGGAACTAGCCCACCTGTAGTAATATGGGATGGAACAATGGAGGAAACAAATGCCTAAAAAGACAAATGTAACTAATATTAAAGTTAAAAAAACAAGTCTTGATTTAGATACTGATATAATTAATAATAGAAAAGAGTATCTTGACATGATAGGTAAACTAACAGAAATAGTAAGAGCACAAGGTGCAATACTTGATAAAATAAGAACAAGGATGGGAATTTAAAAAAAGGAGAAAAGAAATGGAATTAAAACATACAATATTTCCAGTAGAGGAGATACCAGCTGTTGGACAATTATTTGGAGAAGGAATCAAAGAACAAACTGGACATAAGTTTATAGTAAGAAAAGATACTGGTGATGTACTTAGTTGTGTAACAGATAAATATAAAGTTGTACAGAATCAATCAATCATTGAAGCAGCTGAACCAGTATTAAAAGAAAGTGGAGCAGTATTAACTGAAGCAGAATCTTTTGCTAATGGAGCTAGAACTGTTTGGACCTGGAAAATACCAGATATTAAAGTTAAAGTTGATAAAAAAGATTATCTTAATCCGACTATAACATTAAAGAATAGTTATGATGGTAGTGTGCAATTACACATTTTAGCAGGTGCATTCAGATTAATATGTTCTAATGGATTAGTTGTTGGTACAACAATAAGTAATAAAATGAATAAACATTCAATTTATAATTTAAATTTAGATAAGATAGAAGAATCTATAAAAGATACAGTTGATTCAGTACAGAGTGTATTTTCAACAGACTTCCCAAAACTAGTAGAAACTAAAGTAAAACCGAAGCATATTCATAATTTAATTAAGATGTTTCCAGATTTTACAATAGAAAGATTAACAGAATATTTATTAGCACATAAAGTACATACATATTGGGATTTACTTAATGCTGCAACTTGGGTAGCAACTCATGTTATGAAAAGAAACTATGAAACTACGCATAGACTAGAATCAAGAATCTACCCTTCTATTACCAAATGGGCAAGCCAAGTCGCTAAGTCATGACCTCGGTGCAGTTTTACGACTGCCCTGTAGTGATACCTTATTATGGAGGCAAGTTTAGTTTGAGCAGAGAGCTCGTTCCAATGCTTGCCTCACATGAAAGATACTTTGAGGTATTCGCAGGAGGTCTAAGTATGTTCTTCAGAAAGCCAAAAGCAGAGTTAAGTGTCATTAATGATATAGATAATGACATAATCAACTTATATACTTGTGTAATCAAAGATTATAAAAAATTAATTGATACCTTATATTGGCTTCCTAAGAGCAGAGCATTATTTGATGACTCAAAATCAACTGTCAAGTCTAGTAAAGAAATAAAGATACCAGATGTGCAAAGAGCAGCTGAATATTTTTATTGTATTCGTAATGGATTTAACAAAATACCTACTGGTACATTCTCAAAAATATCACATTGGGATACAACTGAAATAATAGAGAACTTAAAATACTCAAGAACATTCTTTGATGAAACTACAATAGAGAATTTAGATTTTAGAAATCTTATTATTAGTTATAAACCAAAGAAAGGTGATATGTGGTATTTAGACCCACCATATATAATAGCAACAGAACGTGGTGATTATTATATGGCAGACTTTAAAGAAGATGAGCATGAAGATTTAAGAGAGTGTGTCGATTACATAGATAGACATGGTGCAAAGTTTATGGTGAGTTATGATGATAGAGATGTGATAAGAGAAATGTATTCAGATTACAACATATATGAAATAGAAACTCAGTATGCTGGCAGACTTGCTGAAGATGTAAAATATTTTACTGAATTAGTAATAACAAATTATGATGCAAAACCACAAATAGAAATGTTTTAGAAAGGAACTATATGAAAGAACAACCAAAAAGTTATGAAGCAGAAGAATCATTGTTGGGTGCAATATTACTTGAGGGTAAATCGATATATGAAAAAGTATCGCCTTGGATTAGAGTCAATGATGCTTTTTATAATCCTGATAATAAAATGATATGGGATGTTATTAAAACTTTATACAAAGAGAATGTAGCTATTGACGTAGTTACTGTTATGGAAAAAAGTAAAGCTATGTATAATGGAGATAGTAATTTGAGTGCATTTTATCTAACTGGATTACCTGAGAGTGTTCCAACTACTGCTAATGTAGAAGAATATGCTAGAATTATATGGGAAAAGTATATACAACGTGAAACTGCTAAGAGTGCAAATAGATTA
>Ga0114932_10001236_pt1 | contig 29357 bp, 29 predicted proteins | sample 2SBtaG_2_FD_87286 | JGI IMG/M metagenome (GOLD analysis project Ga0114932, IMG submission 87286) | Deep subsurface microbial communities from Kolumbo volcano to uncover new lineages of life (NeLLi) - 2SBTROV12_ACTIVE470 metaG | ecosystem: Environmental > Aquatic > Marine > Volcanic ...
CCTCCCGATTGAGGTCTAAGGAAACTAGGAACATCCAGTTCGTCTTCAGTTTGAGACGACACATCTTGTAAAAGCCTTTGTAATTCTTCTTCCCTCATCTGCTGATTATCCTGGGTTATCGGGAATGCAGCTGCGACCATTGTTATTTTGACCTCATCATCTAGCCGCGGATCTCTACTAGTACCAAAGATAATATTCGCTTCTGGGTCCGCCATATCTTCTATCACCTTTGCGGCGTCCTGCACCTCTCGAAGTGTCAAGTTAGATCCCCCTGTGATAACAAATAAAATACGCTTAGCCCCGTCCATAGCGATATCCAACAGCGGACTCTTGGTTGCCATCTTGGCAGCATCAGCTGCACGATTTTCGCCCTTTCCTTTTCCAATGGCCATCCAAGCAGGACCTGCGCCGGCCAATATTGTTTTTACGTCTGCAAAGTCTACGTTGATCTCACCTGGAACGGTCACTACTTCCGCAATAGCCTGTATACCTTGATGAAGAACCGAGTCTGCCATCTTAAGAGCATCTTCCCAAGTGAAAGCCTGATCGTCTTTGGTATTCATTTCCAGAAGACGATCATTCGGAATAGTAATCAATGTGTCCACATGATCCCTTAGCCTAGCAATCCCTTCCTCAGCATTTTTACGACGGGCGGCTGCTTCAAATGAAAATGGACGACTCACTACCGCTATAGTCAAAGCACCCGATTCTTTTGCAATTTGCGCTACTACGGGGGCAGCTCCAGTGCCAGTTCCACCTCCCATTCCAACAGCCAGAAAAACCATGTCCGCTCCTTCAACTGCCTGTTGAATTTCAGCTCTAGATTCTTCGGCTGCTTGCCTACCCAACTCAGGTTGCGCTCCTGATCCAAGACCCCTGGTTAAATTCTGACCAAGCGCGACTCTCTGAGCTACATCACATCTAAACAAATGCTGCGCATCGGTATTCATGGCAAAATATTCGACCACAGGAAGTTTCTCTTTGTACATGCGGCTAACCGCATTACTTCCACCTCCGCCAATTCCGAGGACTTTTATCATAGGCACGCCCCTAGCAATTTCAGGAACGAGATTAAGATTGTCGCTTAGCTCATTGCTAGGTTCCCACGAAGCTGAATTTTCTAATACCATAATTATGACCCTCCACAAGATTTTGTATTCTTTAGAACTCTCTTGATGGTGTCTAGGTTAGCTATAGAGTTATGTATAATCCCACCAACCACACACTTGTCACCATCGCATCACTAGTCAGTCCGACATAACTATCTGTTAGACACTTTATCCCTTACACGACCTAATCGATTCAATAGAGATTTATATCCGTAGTTATATCGGTCCCGCTCTCTATAAGCGCGGCTTTCCCCCTGATGCTTAATACCCCAAATCAATGTACCGACCGCTGCCGATAAACCGGGTTTTTGTAGCTGAGTCGGCAAACCTGCTATACCTCAAGGATTTGCTATTCTGACTGGCCCTCCAAGATTATCTTCAACAAGCTTTTGCAATCCTTGCAATTCCGAAGTACCACCGGTAATAACTAGTCCTCCATTGGGCAATTGTCGAAGCCCTGACTGGCTCACTCTGAGCATTATGAGCTTCAATATTTCTAACGTCCTCTGGTGAATAGGTTCACATAAGCCCCGTCTTTTCACCACACGCTTTGGCTGCCCCTGCACGCTTGGTATAACCACCTCCTCATCAGCTTTTACCATTTCAGGAAACGCGTGGCCCCATTTCACCTTAATTTCCTCAGCCATATAATAAGGAACTCTCAAAGCCACAGATAAATCACGAGTTAATTGGCTTCCTCCCACAGGAACAACACTGGAATACCATGGGCTCCCGTACCTATAAATACAGATGTCCGATGTGCCTGCACCGATGTCAACCAAGACAGCTCCCATCTCTCGTTCATCTCCAGTGAGAGTCGCTTCGGAGGAGGCCAATCCTTGATATACCAGGCTATTCACTCCTACTTTACAAGCTTCAATGGTTTTGACAGTATTTTTTATTATGGTTGCATCCCCAGTTACAACGTGAGATTCGACTTGAACATCATTAGCGTGCAATCCGAACGGATTCCTAACACCAGAAAGTCCATCTACTTCATACCCAATAGGTATAACATGCAGTATCTCTTTCGAGGAATCTATATTAGGCAATGACGCCTTCATTAACTCGCTCAAATGTTGAGCGGTTAGACCATCTACATACTCACTATTCCGAAGCGTATCTTTAGTGTTCATACACGTTATATGATTGCCACTGATACTTGCGTAGACTGATGATATTACTCCTCTACCAACATATCTCTGTGCTTCCGCAAGCGCAGACGCGACAGCCGACTTCACTTCCTCAATACTTTCTACTCTGCCTTTCTGAACACCATAACAAGGAGATATCCCAGTGCCTAAAATCTTAAGCTCTCCTTCAGATCCTACTCTTGCTAATATGGAGCTGACCTTATTAGTACCAACATCCACCGCAGCGTAATACGTTTCTTTTGCCACTGATTTACCATCCTTCGAGCCTAATGCTCTAAATTCTCCACCATGCTAATTGACTCTGGCGGGCTACTGAATCAATATTTCCCTATCAGATATGTTCTGCAATTCTTAAGCGAGCACTCCGACTTCTCGGGTTCGACGCAATTTCGCTGGACGTGGGTTTTATAACCCGTCTGTTTATAAGACGAAGCCGCGGAATATGCTCGCAAATACATTCGACTAATCCAGGATCACAAATACAATCCGACGATTCCTTAAATAATGCTGATTTAACGATCCGATCTTCAAGACTGTGGTAACTTATCACTGCTAACCGACCCATACAGCTCAGCAACGAGATAATATTTGCCAGTCCCGTCTCTAAGCTTTGAAGTTCATCGTTGACCCTGATTCTAAGGGCTTGAAAAGTGCGAGTAGCTGGATGAATACGGGATTGACTATTTACAGTCCTACGAATGACTTCCGATAGTTCTTTCGTAGTGTGCAAAGGTCTGTTACGTACTATAGCTCGTGCTATACGCCGTGAGGCTCTTTCTTCGCCATACAAGTAGATTAGATCAGCTAACTCAGTCTCCTCAAAGGTGTTCACAATATCAGACGCAGTCATAGAATCAGATTCCCTATCAAAGCGCATATCTAAATATTCATCTCTTTGAAAACTGAGTCCATACCCATAAGAATCTATCTGCTTTGAGGAAAATCCTAAATCAAGCAAAATCCCATCAAAGGTGCTAAACGCATTTTGACTAGCAATACTCGCTAAGTCCTTGTAATTACCCTGAACTCCTGTAAACCTCTCAGAATACACATCCAGTCTTGAAGTCGCCTCAACCACAGAGCTGCCATCTCGGTCAATACCAAGAACCAAACCATCTGGCTCAGATGCTTCCAATAAAGCTAGCGAATGGCCTCCCTGCCCAAGGGTACAATCAGCATAAACTCCTGTCCTATTAACGTTTAAGTGTTTGATAACCTCAGAAACTAACACGGGCCTATGAAATTTCATATCATCCATAGATACGATCCGCACAGGTGTATTACCGGTGCTCTCATAGAAACATTCAGAATCATTAATGTCATAAGCTGTAGCCTGCATACCATTAGTTCCTAGAACGTTAATTCTCAATAAACACAGCGATAACTGCATTGCCTCACCAGACCTTAGCAACCGAGTAATTACTCCACCCAGCAATACTATTACCTGAGCGATCTGCTAAGCCAGCTACGCCAAACGATCTACAGACTAGCTCTACGAGCTTAAATCTAACAGGGCCAAACCTGACGTTACATCAGACCGGCAATAAAGAAGAGGACAACTAAGTCCAGTTAACCCGAACCCTTCCTCACACCACACTTGCGAAGTTATCAATCTTGTCAATACCACGTCAATGAGAAAATAATACAAGTTTTTACCAATTTGATACTTTTTTAAGAAAAGTAACATTTTAGACTCTTTTGATAGCATCAAAAAGGGTCGCAACTCGCCCAATACAGTCATTTATATATTTCACTCACAAAATCTTCCACGAGAAAACCGTTTATGCTATACTTGCCGATGTCCTTTTAAGCACACGTAACGGTATCCGATTACACGTTCGAATACCGAAAACTTTAGTTTTCTGGAGAACATTTTTGAAGGTCACTAAAGAATCAGCTAACTCGATAGAAATTACACTATCCGTAGAAATGACCCCTGAAGAAGAGGATCCCTTTATAGATAGGTCTTACAGAAGATCTGTAGGCCGTCTTAACATACCCGGCTTCCGAAAAGGCAAAGCTCCACGCAGCATTGTGGAAAACTATGTCGGCAGGACGGCTCTCCTTAACGAAGCACTAGATTACTTGATTCCAGAAACCCTTGATACAGTTTTACGAGATGAAGACATTCAGGCTTTTGCAGAACCTCAAATCGAAATTACTGAAATTGAACCTGTTACATTCAAAGCAGTAATACCCTTAGAGCCTACTGTTAACCTCGGTGAATATGAAGATATACGGGTAGAAAAAGAACCCGTAGAAATTACAGAGGAACAAGTTAACGACGTACTACAGAGACTAAGACAAGAGTCAGCTCCATGGGAGCCTGTGGAGCGACCAGTTCAATACGGGGACCTTTTGAATATCACGGTAACTGGAACTATAGATGGAGAACAAGTCGTTAACGATGAAGGAATAGATTATATCCCCCAAGAAGATAACGTGCTCCCTTTCCCTGGTTTTGCTACAAATTTAGAAGGCATGAAAGACCAAGAAAACAAAGAATTTACTATAACAATACCTGAGGATTATCCTCGGGAACAATTCGCTGGCAAAGAATGCACTTTTGATTTGACAATATTATCGGTTAAAGAGAAAGTATTACCCGAACTCGATGACGAGTTTTCCAAAGGAATAGGCGATGGCTACGATACTCTCGAAGAATTGACCTCTCATGTTACAGGCCGACTTTCCGACGAAGCCGAAACTGAAGCTACTCGAGAGCTAGAATCCAAAACTCTCGTAGCTCTGGTTGACCTAGCCGAGATAGAAGCTTCGGAACTTCTTTACGAGCGAGAAGTCGAGAATATGCAGCAAGAACGAGAACGCATGCTTCGCAATCAGAGCCTCGACATGGACACGTACCTGAGTTATATAGGGAAAACCCCAGAAGAATTTCAAGAGGAGTTACGCCCCACAGCGAGAGAGCGCCTAACTAGATTTCTCGTACTGAGAAAACTAGCTGAGACAGAGTCGTTAGAGGTATCAGAAGAAGACATACAGAATGAAGTTGATTCGCTAATTGAGTCTGCAGGAGAAAATGCAGACCAGATGCGGAGAAATTTATCTTCTGATGCTGTCAGGAGCAATATAGGATCGTCGTTATTAAATCAAAAAATAATGAGCCGCATAGTCGAAATATCTCAAGGAATTGCTGCGGGATCGAATGACGATGAATCAATAGAACAGACTCCCGACCAATCTAACGATGAAATAGCCACGGAATCCAACACTGAAAACGAAGAAGAGAAATAAGGAGTATAGATAAAAATGTTGAACAACCCCTACCACTCACCACTGGTTGTTCCCAGTAATAACATGGTAACGCCACAGAATATAGTACCAATGGTTATCGAGACCAGCCCCCGAGGCGAGAGAGCCTTTGATATATACTCCCTTTTGCTTAAAGAGCGAATCGTATTCTTGGGAACTCAAATTGCCGACCCAATCGCAAACGTGATAATCGCCCAGCTTCTTTATCTTGAAAGAGAAGATCCTGATAAAGGGATCAGCATTTACATAAACAGCCCTGGCGGGGTTATTAGCTCAGGACTAGCAATATACGACACAATGCAACTGGTTAACTGTGAGGTATCTACAATATGCCTGGGAATGGCCGCGAGCATGGCCACTGTATTGCTGTCAGGAGGAGCTAAAGGGAAGCGTTATTGCCTACCTAATTCTACCGTACACATGCATCAAGCTTTAGGCGGAGCCCAAGGTCAAGCCACTGATATTGAAATAGCAGCCCGAGAAATCCTACGACTGCAAGACAAAATTCGAACTTTACTAGCCGGAAATACAGGGCAAGATTACGAAAAGATAGCCAGAGACACTGACCGAGATTTTTACCTCACTTCAGAGCAAGCCGTGGAATATGGCCTAGTAGACGAAATCCTTAGCGGACCTAGCAAAGAATAAAACGCCCAACGCTAATAGAGAAACACTGGATTAAACGTGGCTAACGGCAGTAGCAGTAATAGAAGTAGTCCTAAGAACCTACTATGCTCATTTTGCGGAAAAGAGCATAGTAGAAATAACCTAATAGTAGCAGGTCAAAGCGCAGCTACAGTATGCTACGATTGCGTCAAGGTTCTCGGGCAACTCATACACTCTAAAAACCACCCCATATCACATACAGCAACCACTGACCAAAATCTGGTCCCCAAATCTATATATCAAAACCTAGACCAGTATGTGGTAGGCCAAGACCAAGCCAAAAAGATCCTCAGCGTCGCAGTTTATAATCACTTCAAACGAGTTTGGAATGGCTCAACAACCTCTGACGTTGAGCTGCAAAAAACAAATATTTTATTGATTGGTCCCACCGGTTGCGGCAAAACATTATTAGCTGAAACGCTTGCAAGAACTTTATCAGTACCCTTCGCGATATGTGACGCTACTTCGTTAACTGAATCCGGATACGTAGGGGAAGATGTCGAAAACATATTACTCCGATTAATTCAATCAGCAGACTGGGATATCTCTCGCGCTGAACACGGAATCATCTACATAGATGAGCTAGACAAAATAGCACGCAAAGAAGGAGTTAATAGATCAATCACTAGAGACGTGTCTGGTGAAGGTGTACAGCAAGAACTTCTAAAAATAGTAGAAGGATGCGTCGCTAACGTACCACCTCAAGGTGGTAGAAAACATCCTCATCAGGAATTCTTGCAGATCAATACCAATGACATACTATTTATATGTGGCGGAGCTTTCGAAGGCCTAGATGACATCGTATCGAAAAGGATAACAACCTCAGACCAAATGGGTTTTTTGGGTAACGCCAGGAAAAAAGAAGATGAACATAAAAACGCCTCAACCCAGATAACTCCCGAAGACCTATTGGAGTTTGGTTTTATACCAGAAATGGTTGGGCGTCTACCAGTAGTAACCAAATTAGAACCTTTGGATAAAGAGTCTCTAATTCAAGTGTTAACACAGCCTAAAAATGCAATCATTAAGCAATATCAACACCTATTTCACATTGATGACATTGAACTGGAATTTACTGAAGACGCTTTGGAAGCTGCTGCTGAGGTAGCATTAACACAGAATACCGGAGCTCGATCATTACGATACATAGTGGAAAAAACATTGCTTGACGTAATGTATGAACTTCCTTCAATGAACCATGTATCCAAATGTATCGTTGACAGAGATTGCATTTTAGACAAAAGCACTCCAACCTTGATAGACAAATTAAATATCGAGTTTAAACTCCCAGCAAATGATATACAAAAGTCTGCATAATAAATCTAAATTAAGCCATCCCGAAGCATAGACCTTGTAATTTCCTCATCTAGACATAGTGGCAAAGGATTAGAGGAGTTATTTGAAGTTTCACTATTATCTAGATCAATGCGCCCCTCTGATATAGCATTCAGAGTCTCATAGATTAAGTATGGCTCTTGGGAGTACCCTGATTGCCTTATAAGCTGGAATAGCAACAAGTCTTCCCCTGAATTATTTCTTATAGATTCCAAATTTTTGCCAGATATTTCTGACCACGCTTCGTCAAATGGTGTACCGACTATGCTATTAGTGCAATAAGAAATCACGGGGCCTCTATCAACTTGCGATGTCGCCAGATGGGTCATGGACCCAGTTTTCTTAGCTCGGCTAGATATTAGATCCCATATCACTTGCTGCCATGTACCTATGGGACCGTCAGGTAAAGCCGGATGAAGATTTATGAAAGGGAATCGAGAGCACATCCCTTCGCTCAATATCAACATATACCCAGCAAGGACGCATATATCTGGCATTTGACCGGATAAGATGTGTAACACTTCTTTATCGTAATCTTCACGTCGCGCATTACGTGAGCCCGTATAATTTTGGCGATAAGCATCAGATGAGAAAGTAAACATCGGGATGCCTAAGCGGTCCGTTAAATCGAGAAATGCGTCTGAACCTGCAAATTCCCCTTTACTGCGATTGCTAAAAACAAATTGAATATTGGCATTCAGAAGCCCATCATCTATCCGGGCCTTTATAAAACTTAATAAACCTCGCGAACCCTCACCTCTACCGCTCGAAAACCAACCTATATTTATCAAATCCCTATCAGGCCTCACTAAAAGTCGATCCAAACAATGCCCTAACTACCATAACCTATTATGATATATCAGGACTCTTCAAATTGCTCTTTTATATTCGTGATATCTATTTGCACTTTGTTGAGAAGGTCATTGCAATGCTTAGTCAACATCATCCCTTTTTTATACAATTCCACTGAGTCCTTTAACGCCAACCCGCCTTCTTCTAGAGATGAAACTACTTCTCCAAGTAATTTGAACGCTTCTTCAAAGGCCAGAGCGGTAATATCATCCGGTATTTCATCAAAAGATTTATCTATCATCATGTATCCACCTGAATATTGTATTTAGCGAATTAGCGAAACCCGTAGATATTACTATAGCTTCTTATCAGCAGATTGGACCTGCGACAAGCCGTCAGCAAAAACGAGTGAATAGATTTCGCCTTCTCGGACACCGTTAAAAGACCTCACAACACTACCGTACTGGTCTTCAACGACTGTAAATCCTCTCTTTAATGTGGCTGTAGGATTCAGAGTAGCGAGTTGTTTATCTGCACTATCCACTCGAACATTAAGCATGTTGATCATGTATTGAAAGAAAGTATCATGTTCCCTACTCAGATCATCTATTGAGCGTCTAAAAAGTTCGATATCCGGCAGCGCCCGTATTAAATCTCCATTAATAATCTCTATGCCAGCCCGAATAGATTCAAGATTGGAATCCATAATATTATTCATCTGACTTTCTAATCCATACAGGTGCCTTTTCAAGTTAATGACATCAGGGACTATTATCTCCGCTGCTGCTGACGGTGTTGGAGCTCGAAGATCTGCCACAAAATCCGAGATAGTGAAATCTGTCTCATGGCCTATGGCACTTACAACGGGTATCTTACTTCCATATATACTTCGTGCGACTTTTTCATCGTTAAAGGCCCAGAGTTCTTCTAACGAGCCTCCTCCTCTGGCAACAACTATAACGTCAGATCTCCCATCTACATTTAAATCATTGATCGCTTGTACGATATTTTCAGGAGCTGCATCTCCCTGAACCAACGTCGGAGATACCAAAATATCCACCAGAGGATACCGTCTCGTTACGACAGTGGTAATATCGTGCAATACAGCACCTGATACGGATGTAACTACTCCAATGACTTTAGGAAATTCTGGTAAGGGTCGTTTCCTCGACTCGTCAAACAAACCCTCCAGTTCTAGCTGAGTCCGCAGTTTTTCAAATTCAAGAGAGAGCGCTCCAGCACCTTCGGGCATAACAAGGTCGACTATAAAATCTGTACTTCCTCGAGGTTCATAAAAACTAATTCTCCCATGAGTGGATACCGCAGCACCATCTTCAAGAACATCCGACCCCTGTTGACCTCGAAACATGACACAATTCAATAATGCCGAATCGTCTTTCAGTGTAAAGTAAGCGTGTCCCGAAGCTGATCTTCTAAGATTCGATATCTCTCCAGACACATATAAGTCAGAGAGCAATATGTCTGATTCAAACGATTCCCGTAGATAAGTAGTGACCTGATTTACCGTGTAAAACACCAAGCTTTTATTTTACTCGCTCAGAATATTCACCGGTGCGCGTATCTACTTTTATGATAGTTCCAGGGGTAATAAACATCGGCACATTTAAACGTAGACCAGTTTCAAGCGTAGCGGGCTTATTTCCCCCTTGGGCAGTATCTCCTTTAAACGCAGGAGGTGTTTCCACTACTTCCAACTCAACATGTGTAGGCACATTTATATTTATAGGATTCTGTTTATAGAAAATTAATTCGACTATCATATTCTCTTTTAGGTAGTCGAGAGAATCTCCAAGCTGTTCTTTAGTTAGATCGTATTGATCAAAAGTCTCTTGGTCCAGAAAATAATAAAATGTAGTGTCATTATATAGATATTGAGATGATCGATTGTCCACTTCAGCTATTTCAAAACCAGTATCGTATCTCTGAAAAGTCCTCTCTACTACTGATCCAGACAGCAAATTTTTCATCTTTATTCGAGTTACAGGCGCACGCTGTTGCATCTTATGACGCTCATAATCCATAACTTGCCATGGCTGTCCATCCAACTCTATGACCATCCCTTTATTCAGGTCACCAAAATTTATACTCATAACATCATTCTCCCTGAATCAATTATTCTAGTTAACTTTGCTATCCGCAACTACTCCCACAATTACGTCTAACGCAGATGTGTAGCTTCTCCATCCAAACCCGGCAATTTGCCCAGTCACACTGTCTGAGATTATGGAACGTCGCCATTCTTCGCGACCGTGAATATTGCTTAAGTGAATTTCGATTACCGGTATCGCAGCATCCAACAATGCGTCCTTTAGGGAATATCCATAATGAGTCAACGCCCCCGGATTGATAACTATTCCGTCAATATCCCCTCTCTGATTTTGAATACAATCAATCAAATCACCTTCAGCATTGGATTGATAAAACAAAACTTCAACCTTCAGACTTTTTGCTCTCTCCTCTATCAGTAACTTTATGTCATCTAGAGTCTTAGACCCGTAGATATCAGGATTTCGCTTTCCAAGTAAGTTAAGATTCGGACCATTTAAGAATAAGATCTTACTCATAATGTTTTATTGTACCTAATAAATAGAATTTCATTGAGAGGACCTAGGATGGTTAGATAAATACGCGTTTCTTGCTTCCTGTTTGGTTACGTGAGTATAAACTTGTGTAGTGCTTGGGCTCGAATGCCCCAGTAGCATCTGGATTACCCTTAGATCAGCTTTCCCTTCCAGCATATGGCTAGCGAACGTATGTCTCAGCGTATGGGGATGCACTCCACTCTTTATACCAGATTTTGTTGCATATTTCTCAACTAATTTTTGTACGCTTCTTTGAGACAATCGTTTGCCATATCTATTCAGGAACAGAGCAGAACTATGCCCATCAGATAATTTCGGTCGGGCCCAATGCAAATATTCAGATAAAGCTTGTTCTGTCGGTTCTCCAAATATTACCCATCTTTCTTTAGCCCCCTTACCTTTTACCAGAATCTCTCTGTCACTTAGTTTCACATCTGCTTGATCTATACCGATTACTTCGGACAATCTCGCTCCGCAGGCATACAATACCTCGAGTATAGCCCTGTCACGATAACCATACACATTCGAAAGCTCTGGGCTGTCCAGAAGCCTTGCAACTTCTGATCGACTCAAAAATGAGGGAAGTGCTTTTTCCATTTTCATCTGGAAGCTTCGACCACTCGGCATAGGATTGGCTTTAAAAAGCCCCTGCTGCACTAAGAATCTGTAGAATGTTCGTAGAGCCGACAACTTCCTTGATATGCTAACTCGGGAATATCCATGTCCACTTCTAGTTTTAGTAGCTAGCCAAGCAACGTATCCACGTAAGATACTCCGATCCATTTTTGGAAATACTATGCCGTCTTCATTTGTGTACGCAATATAGGTCTTTAAATCAGTCAGATATATTCGAATAGTATTATCAGATAAACCTCGTTGGCCCCGCAGGTACGACTGATATAAGCGACACAGATTAACTACACTAGCTTCTTGTTGTGCGGAATCAATAGCGCCACAATGGCTCATAACAACAAACCTTCGTCATCGCATCTATGTATATTAATCGCCGACCGCAGTCAATTCTTGGCTATCATCTTCAACTGTCTCTTTCCAAGCGCATTTCACGCAAGAAACAGTCGATCGAGATTCCTCAACCATTAGACCAGAACATTCTGGACATGGTTTTGCGATAGGACGTTTATTACTTATAAATTCACATTCTGGATAACGTGCGCAGCCGAAGAAAGGTTGCCTACGCCCACGCGCCTTACGTTCCACAAGATCCCCACTACACTCAGGGCAAAGAACTCCTGTTTTCTTTAAGATAGGCTTCGTAGTTTTACAATCAGGGAATCCAGTACAAGCCATAAACCGGCCAAAGCGACCTGTTTTTATCACCATTGGTTTAGCACACGAATCGCACACTTCGTCAGTCTCTTCTTCAATCTTAACCTTCGGCATTTTCTCTTGGGCAGAAGTAAGTGCCTCTTCAAACGGTCCATAAAACTCTTTTAGCATAGGGACCCAATCTCGCTCTCCTCTGGATACCTCGTCCAGTTCATCTTCCATTTTTGCCGTGAAGTCTACGTCCATAACTTTAGTGAAGTACTCTGTGAGTAAATCTGCGATTGTGATCCCCAGAGTTGTCGGGTGAAGACGATTTTGTTCTTTCTCTAAATAATTTCGATCGAGCAGAGTCCCGATAGTAGGCGCATATGTACTAGGACGTCCTAAACCATTGTCTTCCATTGCTCGTACCAACGTGGCCTCGGTAAACCTGGGAGGAGGCTGTGTGAAATGCTGTAAGCATTCTAAATTAGAACATTCCAAACCATCGTTAGACTCTATAGGTGGCAACGTTTTCTTATTATCGCCGTCTTCATCTTCGTCTGATGATTCCAAATAAAGCACCCTAAATCCCGCAAATCGCAATACCGATCCAGTAGCACGAAATACATATTCATTGTTAATGCCTACACACTTAGCATCAATATTGACAGTAGTAGCTTCAGACTGGGCATCTGCCATTTGACTTGCCAACATACGTGACCATATTAATGTGTACAGCTTATGCTGATCCGTACTCAGTGTTGCCTTCAAAGAGTCCGGAGTACGCATTATAGACGTCGGTCTAATCGCTTCGTGTGCCTCTTGGGCAGATTTAGCACGTGTTTTATAGAAACGCGTTTTATCAGGCAAATAATTTTTACCATATTTATCTTCTATATACTCACGCGCTTCGGCAATAGCACTACTTGCAACCTGTACAGAGTCCGTACGCATGTATGTTATAAGCCCTACAGATCCCTCTCCATTTACTGATATCCCTTCGTACAATTGTTGCGCGACCGACATTGTCCTTTGGGCAGTAAATCTGAGTTTACGACCAGAATCCTGTTGCATTGTACTAGTAGTAAAGGGAGCTGATGGCCTTTGTTTAACATTACGTCTTCGCACATCATTTACAGTGAATTTTGCACCTGTCAGTTCAGACTCGTAAGCCCTTATATCTTTTTCCGTGGCTACATTGATCCTTTTATTTGTTCCTTTGACACTATGCAAAGTGGCAATAAAACTACGAGCATCACTATCTTGAGGGTCAGATTTTTGCAAAATAGCATCTAGGGTCCAAGATTCCTCTGGTACGAAAGCATTAATATCTTTCTCCCTATCAGTGACCATTCGGAGCGCAACAGATTGCACCCTTCCAGCTGACGTGCCTCGCTGGACTCGTCTCCAAAGAAGCGGGCTTATTTGGTAACCTACCAATCTATCCAAGATACGCCTAGCCTGCTGAGCATTTACCAAACTCATATCTATATCTCTGGGGTGTTCAAAAGCCTCTTCAACTGCTTGTTTGGTGATTTCGTGAAAAACTACACGCTTGGGTGGATTGTCATGATTGTCCCAACCAGCAGCCGTTTGTATATGCCACGATATCGCTTCACCTTCTCTATCAGGATCAGTAGCTAAAAATACCGTTTTCGCTTGGTCTCCTGCCTTCTTTATTTGATTTAGCAAAGACCTTTTATCCTGCATCGTCACATAGGAAGGTTCAAAATCCTGCTCCAGATCAACTCCCATCTTTCCTTTAGGCAAGTCTCTGACATGGCCCTGAGAAGCAGTGACCACATACTTTTTACCAAGGATTTGACCAACTGTCCTTGCTTTAGCAGGTGATTCCACGATAACCAATTGCTTGCCCTTTGTATCAGCTATAGATACTTTTCTAGCTGATGACTTCTTTCGGGCACCATTTTTAGCAGTGCTGGCTTTTTTTGGTGAGGTTTTCCTAGGTTTTGATACCATATCAATAGATATTCCTTTGCTAAGTTATATCAGAACACAACTGTACAATGATCGATTCTAGCACACACTCAAATTAGCTAACAACGAATATTCATGAATTTTGCCATAATTACTCACCACTAACTGATTCGGTGCACCCACGGTAGCACATAAGCCATATACATACACGTTATAAATGGCGCGCAATTGATCTCAAAATCAGTCATATATAGGCAACTAATTTCATTGACAATCTTTTAGCCAAAATGGTATATTTTCCAGCACGTCTGGTGCTTAAACAGTGGGTTGAATAGTGCCCAACGTTTATGCTCACAAATTACCTAATGCAGATCAATTGTTGAGAGGTTTCAGACAAGAGTAAAACACGGTTGGCCAGATAACCAAGGAAACCCCCTTAGTTTAAGGTGTTTCAACATGATCACAATCTTGTCGAGCGATAATTATCAGCCTTCCCAAATAACTCAAATTCATATGTTATAAGTAGCCATCCATATGGCTCGGAGGATCTCAGATGCAAATGCGAGATTTCGTGGTACGCTTCGCAGGCGAAGGTGGGCAAGGTGTTGTAACTTCAGCTGAAGGATTAGCACAAGCGTCCACACAAGTAGGATACCACGCGCTCACGTACGCTACATTCCCATCGCAAATTATGGGTGGCCCTACTTGGACTCAAGCTAGAATATCAGATGAGCCCATCTTGAGTGCGGGAGACGATGTAGACGTTTTAGTAGCATTTAATAGAGAAGCTTATGAAACCCACGCTTCAGAAGTACGAGAAGGCGGAGTAATTATATATAACTCTGACGATAAAGAGTTTGAGAATTTCGCTCCGACAGATGGTTCGAAAAGTTTCGGACTACCCATTGACGAGCTTGCCAGGTCTACTGGTAACAACCGATCTGCCAACATGGTCGTCATGGGAGCGTTAGCCCATCTGGTTAATATGCCTCAGGAGTACTTAGATGATTTCGTTGATGAAAGATTCAGCAGAGGGCGTTCAAATGACGCCGAAATCATTTCATCGAATAAGCAGGCCATGAGTCTAGGACGAAACCACACATCCGACAGTGGACTTACTCTGGGTGACTTAGCGCCACCGAAAAAACCAGAAAATAAGCAGCTAATGATTAAAGGAAATGACGCCTTATGTTTAGGTGCAGTTGCTGCCGGTTTAAACTTCTATATTGGCTATCCAATATCCCCTGCTACTACAATACTTATATGGATGGAAAGAAACCTGGTAGGTCCTGGCAAGTTCGCGTACCAAGTCAGTTCAGAGATTGAGTCTATTACAGGGCTTCTTGGAGGTGGCTTCGCAGGTAGAAAGGCTATGACGGCTACTGCAGGTCCTGGTTTCTCATTAATGAGTGAAGGGTTGGGGCTAGCTTGGATGTCAGAAATACCACTCGTGGTGGTAGATGTACAACGTGGAGGACCAGCCACAGGACTACCGACTAAAACTGAACAATCCGACCTATTCAGTTGCATGTATCCTGCCCACGGAGACGTCAAACTCCCAGTGATAGCAGTAGGAACCGTTGAAGAAGCATTTCAGGGTGCGATATGGGCTCTAAACTGGGCTGAGAGATACCAAGGACCAGTTATATTAATGACAGAAATGGCCATTGCTGAAAGGGTACAAAATATAGCAAAACCAGATTTGTCTGAATTCAAAATAGAGAATAGAAAAGTCTACGAAGGTAATAACGGATATCATCGGTATGAGGGATTTGAACTATCTCCAATGCCCATACCAGGCGGACCGGGAGCTTATGTAGCGAACGGTAGTGAACATGATGAGATGGGAGACACTACCCATCTACCAGAACGTCACATACAAATGACCGAAAGAAGATTTAGCAAACTTAAGCTACTCGAGGATGGGTTCTACGAAAGCGAAAATACGGACTCGAGTATAGCCGTAATGTCGTGGGGTGGGTCTAAAGGTCCATCTCAAGAAGCCTACGCACAATTGCGAGAACAAGGCATGGATATAAGCTGGTACTACACTATGTTTCTGAACCCTCTACCTCCACAGTTATTGGAGGAATTGAGAAATAAAGACCTAGTGATAGTTCCTGAGCTGAACTATCAAGGACAGTTCTCGTCTATACTTAGATCAGAGAACGTAAAAGCGAAATCTATCACGCAATATACAGGTTTGCCATTTAAAGTTAGACATCTAGTGCAAAAGATATCTGAAATGGCACAGGCAAGTGAGAAAGCGACGGTCAAATCATGAGCAAAAAAAACCCAGAATACGATTTTAAGTGGTGTCCCGGTTGCGGAGATTTCGGAGTGCGCCGCGCCTTGGAATTCGCGATGATAGATCGTCTAGAAGAGACAGGTTTACCTATAGAAAATAACGTTGTCGTAGCAGGAATAGGTTGCTCCGGCAATCTAGTACATCTTCTGGAAGGTTCGCAACCCTACGGATTCCATGGTATCCATGGACGGAGCCTCCCCATTTCAATGGGAGTTAAAATGGGACGACCGGACCTCAATGTAGTTGTAGTGGCCGGAGACGGAGACTTTCTAAGTATCGGTGGCGAACACATCGCACCCCAAGCAGCTAGAAACCTCAACATCTGCGCCGTAGTTATGGATAACGGAGTGTATGGACTGACAAAAGGTCAGAGCTCACCCACTACAAAACTAGGTGTAGTTACTAGTTCAACCCCATTTGGCAAAATGGAAAACGAAGCAGATCCATTAGAACTATACCTGACAATGGGAGTGTCGTTCATAGCCTCCGGATTTTCAGGCAATCCCAGACAGCTAGCTGGATTAATCAAAGAAGGTATGAATCATCAAGGTTTCTCAATGGTGCACGTACAATCACCATGTGTTACTTACAATGACACTTATGAGCTTCTGAAAGGCAAACCCAAAGAGGGTATCGAACCTTTAGTTTGGGATATACCGGAAGATCACAAACCTAATGATAAAGCAGCAGCCTATAATTTGATTCAAAAGCGTGGCCTGCCTATTGGTGTTATATACAAAGACGAAAGCCGCCCTTCTCTTGACCAGAGAATAGAAGACATCTGGGGCAAAGCCAAAGAACAAACACCCCAGCAGCTTATTGACGCTTACGAATTCTAACAACGAGTAAAAAGAGAGAGCCTCGATCGTTTTCGAGGCTCTCTCTTTTTACAGAAACATTGCTAATTAACTTTCAGCGCTCATATCTGCATCGTAAATATAGTCGTCGTTGTAATCGTCTTCCATAGACTGGTATTTAGACGGACATTTAACGAGCACAGTTTCTGCGTCAAATATCTGATCCATCCCATACGATCCTTGAAGAATAATTTCAGAATGAGGGTTAAAGAACAAATCTGGCATTACTCCAACATACCGTGCTTCTAATCCTCTATCAGAACTATTTAAAGAATCAATTAAGGCAAAGTTAGCGCTGGTAGAACCCTGCGGACGATGGAATGATCCATCAAGCAGTTTACCCGAAACTCTTAGTACACGTCCATCTTGATATTCTTGTTTATCCATGAATTCGCTAACTGTTAGAAAATAAAGCGTATTCCCTGGAAATGCCGCGTATACCATGTACGCAATACCAACAGCTAATACAAATCCTATTATCGCCAAACGAATAAAAGTAGCTTTCGGCGTCTTAGATTCGCTCATAGCACCCGGAACATCCTCACGTTCAATCAATCTGTTGCCAACTCCGTATCACAACTAAAGTACTGGTAATGTCTATACCTATCTATTAAGCATAACATAAGAGTGATTCATATCGGGGTAGTAATATATAAAACTAGCTACAATCTGCAAACTAACTTCCTAGAAGCTTATTACTTGGAATGCTATTTTATTAATTAGCAACGGGTATGTGTGGAGGGGTTATGAACAACAATGCGCTAACGGTTATACTCAATATGGTTGGTCTTGCAATTACCCTCTGGGGAATAACCATGCTGATGGACAACCATCCGATATTTATACCAGTGGCGGTTAACGCAATAACATGTGGAGGGCTAATAGTTCTCCTTATCTCTACCATTATTCTAGCTCGGCATACATTTCCAGAAATTAGTCTGATAGCCCTACCCCTTATAGCGATCAGCTATATACCTAGAATAAGTTCTTTTTCACGAAGTAGTAATAAGATATCCGAAGAGCATCAGACAGAGGAAATCGAACCCGAATATAAATACAGCAACTTGATCAATGCGATGGCAGAAGTACGCCACGCTGCAACAGAACTAGCAGAGAAAAAGCGTGAAGTTTATCACCTGAACGTAAAGCAATGGCATTATGAGCATAAAGAAGAGACCCAGACCGAGATTTCCGCAGCTAAGAAGTACAGGACCGCCAAATCTAATCTGTTTCAACATCAGGTATCGTCACCCAATCAGTTTACAGTACCAATTGATAGCTTCTGTAGTGGTATACAACAATGTTTAGATGACGAAACATACACTAATCCGCAGGACTCCCATCTTGCTGAGAAAATGGATGATATATGGGATTCGGCTAACCAACAGATAATAGCCGCATCACGATTAATCTAAAAATAATATGCTTACTTTTAATGCTACTCAATCTTAATCTTGTGTAGCATTATGTGAGGCATCCCTTATTTCCCGTAGGCGCTTAGCTACCTCACTCTGGCGCCTAATTATTAACACCAAGTAGCCCAAAAAAGCTACCCCAGCAATAGCAAAAGCTGCAAACAAAAATCCAGTATTAGATGACGGAGTCCCTATTTGTAAAATTAGCGATAGCATTTCTCTTCTCTTCCATGGCAAGTAGATTCTATAAAATATCTATTTATTTGAAACCTCCAAAGTCTGAGCCAGCAAATCTTCTTGTTTCTTTACAAATACCCTCTGATTCAATAGCAGCACGAATAGTACTGTAAATGTCACTAGGGATACTAATAATATCTTTGTCATTAACGGTTCTAAAGAACCCGATTCAGCAAATGGCCCCACAACAGCCGACGGGTGTATTGAACGCCACCACTGGACTGAATAATAAACAATCGGAACATCAATGAAACCTATAATACCTATAGCTGCTGCATACAAAGACCCTTGTGATTTATTGGGTGCGTATGATCTCACCATAAGATATGCTATATAAATAAGCCATAGAATTAACGTCGTTGTTAGGCGAGGTTCCCATGTCCACCACACACCCCATACAGGCCTAGCCCAGACAACCCCAGTTAATAAAGTCACCGATACAAATACTACTCCGACTTCTCCCGAAGCATGAGCAATTCTATCCCAATGGTCAGAACGCTTGATCAAATAAAGAATGCTGAATACAAACACCAGAAAAAAAGCTAGGAATGCCATCGCTGCTATTGGAACATGTATGTAAAATATCTTTTGTATATTTCCTAGCACAATATCAATAGGCGCCACCCAGAATATAAGGTATAAATCTACAATCATCAAAATGATACATAGACCCGCCAAGACGTACGATATTTTAGTTTGAACATTTGTTATTCGTAGATTAGGCACAAGCCATCACTCCTGCATCACGATTCCAAACAACCATGGACATATTAGTAAAAATAAAGCGTCAAATATTATTATAAATGGCAACCATTTTCCTATTCCAATCGACTGACCAGAGATAACTTGGGATGTTATTTCTACAGATGCAATCAATATTGGTATAACCATAGGAAAAAACAACACTGGAAGCATCACTTCTCTAGACCTTGTCTGTACGGCTATTGCTGAAAATAGTGTGCCAAGCGTAGTAAATCCCAAAGTGGTTAACAAAACTGTCACGACTAACACTACGGAAAACATCCAAATATTCATCATGATTGTCAAAGCCAATACTAAGGCTATTTCAACAACAAACATGAATAGACAGCTGCTAATTACCTTGCTTATAAAAATAGCATCTCGACTGACCGGAGACAGTAATAGACCTTCTAAACCGCCTTGTTCACGTTCCCTCACAAACGCTCTATTCATGGTTAATATACCTGCGAAAGCAAAGGCCACCCACAATATTCCTGGTGCCACATGACTCGCTATATTAGGGGTAACATCTAATGCAAAATTAAATAAAACTATCAACAAAAATCCAAATATTGGAACGGATACAAGTATATCCTTTCCTCTAAATTCCAATAAAAGATCCTTTTTTACCATTATCAAAATAGATTGTATATTTCTAGACATTAGTAACTAAAACCCAATACACATTGCCCACGTCACAGAAGCAGTTTATGAATTTATATATGGCCATCGCCAATCTGTCCATCGGATAATATTAGAGTTCTAGTAGCCCAACTTGAACCTATATCGAGACTGTGTGTAGTCATTACTACAGTTCGGCCTCTTTGTATCCACTTAAATAATATCTCTTTCAAATTATTTCTTGAGTCAACATCCAATCCAGACTCTGGCTCATCTAATAATAAAACCATAGGGTCATGTAGTATGGCTCTAGCTATTCCCAATCTTTTCTGCATACCGTGAGATAAAGTGCGAACCTTGCTACCAGATTTGCCTTCTAGCCCGACTAACTCCAGACAGTTGCTTACACAAGTTTTAACATCCCTTAAACCGTACATTTGCGCATAAAAGACCAAGTTTTCGGCCGCTGTCAAATCGTCGTACAATAAACCCTGATGCCCCACTACCCCTATAGACCTCCGGAGTTCGTTAGGTTTGTACCTGCTGTCATATCCTGCTATCGTGACAGTTCCAGTATCAGGTCTTACCCTCGTAGATAAAACGCGTAGAAAAGTAGTTTTCCCTGCACCGTTCGACCCAAATAAAACTATGAACTCTCCCCAGTTTATTTCTACGCTTAGGCGTGATAAAACAGGTGCATTCGCATAAGTCTTAGACAGATCTTTAACTGTAATGGCTTTTTCAGTCATCATCTTTTATCAGGCAAACCAGTGCTAGAAGAAATTTTGGAACCTAAACCTGTAATATTCGGTCAATAACTATATACCAGTGAGTGCATATCACAGCACCCAATGATTCATTCTAACTTAAGGATGTTTAACACTGATACCACCGTCAACTCCCCAAGTCTGACCGGTAACATATGCAGCAGCAGGCGAGGCCAGGAACACTGACAGATACCCGATCTCTTTTAATCTGCCGACTCTCCCTAGAGGTACTTGAATCTTAGCTCCGTCATCGCGAGCTTGATATTCAGCTGGGGACATTTGATCAGGGTCAGGAAAACTGCCAGGAGCAATAGAATTTACTCTAACGCCAAATGGTGCCCATTCCTGAGCCAAACACTCGGTTAATCGCATAACACCAGCCTTAGAAGCATCGTAAGCAGCAGATTGAGGTCGGCCTCTGAAAGCGGCCCATCCTGAAATATTAATAACATTTCCTTGCCGTCTATCTAACATATGTCTGCCTATAGCCCTACACCCTTGAAAAGCTTCAGTAAGGTTGATATCAACGATAAAATGCCATTCGTCATCAGTCATACCTTCCACGTCGCTTCCAGGTAATTGTACAACCGGTTTCCGGATAGCATCTCCTACGCAATTAACCAAAGTATCAATTTGACCAAATTCTTTAAGAGTTTCAGATACAATATCATCCATATCAGCAGATGTTGTTGCGTCACCAGTCAAAGCCAACCCTTTTACTCCGAACGAATCTATTTCCGAGACAACCTGCCGAACACCAGTCTCTGTGAGGGCACTAACAGCAACATCAGCTCCCGCCTCAGCAAATGCCAAAGCAACTCCTTTTCCTATTCCCCGTCCAGCTCCAGTTATTAATATTTTTTGCCCAGATACATCAAATACATCTAAACTCATGTCAAAATCTCCATAATCTTCCCGTCACTTTCCGACAGCAGCTCTAGCTTTCTGATCTTTCTGTTGGAAATGAGGTATTACGTATTTACCGAACAATTTTATCGAATTCATAACTTCTTTATGGGTAGCATGGCCAGCCTGAAAGATAGGCATAACCTCATCAACACCCATTGATTCGAACTCTTCAATAACCCTAATGCAATCATCCGGATTTCCGACACAATATCCACCGCCAGCCAACAAATCATCTTGAGATGGAGCGCTTTGTTGCTGAGGATCTTGTGAAGGGCCACCACCACGTACCGCCCCTCCACTAACATAAAATTGATATTCAGGGGGAACTCCGTCCGGATCCACCCCAGCCCATTCTAAAGCAAATCTTTGCTTACTCTGGTTCAAATACCAGCTAGCAACATCCGCTCCTTTTTCCCTAGCTTTTTTACCGTTTTCATCACAAAAGCCGATTGTTGAGGCAACTACCTGTTTATTTAAAAAATGACCGACCGGATTAGCATCCTTTATAGCATCATAATACGCATCTATTAATAATCTAGTCTTATCAGTTCCACCCAACGTATTAACTAGGCAACCTAGCCCTAAGTCACCTGCCATTCTAAAAGTATCTTCCTGAGTACACGCCATCCACAGTGGAGGATGAGGTTTCTGTAGTGGTTTCGGAATTACCTCTCTAGGAGGAATACTCCAATGCTGACCTTCATGAGAAAAGACTTCCTGAGTCCACATTTTTGGCAGACATTCGAGCATCTCCGTCATCATGCTCTGAGTTTGTGATACATCAGCGCCAAATGGAGTAACTTGGTAAGGTCCTTTCGTTCGGCCTACTCCGACGTCCACACGCCCATTGCTAAATATATCCAAGGTAGCGACACGAGCAGCCACGTGCAACGGGTGGTGTACTGGCGACAGAACCACTCCAAATCCTAATCGCATTTTAGATGTTCGTTCTGCCATAATTGCCAGCGTTACTTCTGGCGCACTCGAATGGGCAAACTCTGTCAGGAAGTGGTGTTCAACGAGCCATACATGTTCGAATCCCATCTCTTCAGCGTAAGCCACTTGCTCAACTGCCTGCCATAAAGTGTTGTATTCCGCATCTGGACTCCATGGTTTGGGCATTTGCAATTCATAAAACATACCGAAGCGCATACGTTTCACCTTCTATAGCATCTTGCCATTAAATTCAATTGCGAGTGTATTGCATCCTATTAAGGGGGTCAATCGGTCACCACAGAATCGTTTTTGACCTGATTGCCAGTAGCAGCTAGTATTCACCTAACCCATCAAGAGAGAACATAGACTCTTAATATAACGTTCATGGGAGATGATTAATGAAAGCCGTATATATAGAAGAACATGGAGGCTTAGAAGCCCTTCAATACGGAGACCGCCCTGATCCTGAAATAGGACCGGGGGAGATATTGATAAAAGTTGGAGCTAGTGCACTAAATCGACTTGATATTGGGCTTCGGGCGGGGAGATCTTATAGCGGAAACCTTCCACGCATCATGGGATGTGACATAGCTGGAGAAGTAATCCAAATTAGTCCAGACGCAAATACGAGTCTGCACACTGGGGATCGAGTTATCCTAGACAATAGGGTTAAATGCGGAATATGCGAAGAATGTATTCAAGGGTCAGATAGATACTGCGGCACTCAACAAAGGTTTGGAGTAGACCTAGACGGTGGCCATGCCGAATACATCAATGTGCCGGCAATAAACGCATATACCATCCCAGATACCATGACTCTAACAGAAGCTGCAGCCCTACCGTTAGCAGCGCACACAGCGTGGCATTGTCTAATTACACAAGGGCAAATTAAACCATGGGATGACGTGCTAATACACGCCGCTAGCAGCGGAGTCGCTAGCATGGCAATCCAAATTGCCAAAATGATAGGGGCGCGGGTTATAACCACTGCGGGAGTCGACTGGAAAATAGCCAAAGCCAAAGAACTCGGCGCCGACGACGTAATAAACTACAGAGAGACTAAAAGTATTAGTGAAGAAGTAAAAGCTTTGACCAACGGCAAGGGTGTCGACTTGGTCTTTGATGTGGTCGGGGCAGACGTTTGGGAAGAGAGCTTACTTTCATTGAAATCTGGAGGAAGATTAGTCATTACTGGCGTTACATCTGGTGCGCGTACGGAAATGAATCTTTCCATACTTCAGGGAAAACCCCTTCATCTTATGGGAAGTGGCAGCAGAAGCAGGAAATCGTTTGCAGAAATGATGAAAGTAATCAACCAAGGTTCTATACATGGAATAGTGAGCCAAGTATTTCCACTAGAGTCTGTTTCGGAGGCACACCATACAATGGAAGAAAGAAATTTCTTCGGGAAAATCGTCATTGAAAACTAGACTACGTAGGTAGTCAATCAATTGTAGCCAAAGTGCGACAAACTGGTTAGAATACCGGATGCACATAAGCAAGCATGGCACGCCGGTTTATGTAACGTCAAATATTCTTGGGAGAAGAAGATAATATGAAAATTGCCCGATATTTAGCGCACGGCCAAATAAGCTACGGCGTGGTGGAAGGTGACTCTGTCAAGGAACTTAGCGCTAGCCCTTTCGAAGATTACACCATCACTGACCATACCCACAAACTTTCTGAAGTAAAACTACTTGCACCCTGTATACCACCAAAAATCCTTGCGATCGGATTGAATTATTCAAGCCATTTACACGACAGACCAGGCCCAACTGAGCCAATGGTGTTCTTTAAGACCGCTATATCCGTCATTGGGCCTGACGATACTATAATCCGACCAAAGGACACTGCCAGACTAGACGCCGAATGTGAACTGGTTGTAATAATAAAAGACACATGTAGAAATGTTTCCAAAGAAGACGCTATGAGCCACGTATTAGGATATACATGTGGAAATGATGTGAGTGCAAGGGATTGGCAGCGGGAAGACCGCAACTGGTGGAGGGCTAAGTCCTCTGATACATTTTCTCCAGCGGGCCCTTATATAGTTGACGACATTGACCCAACTAATGTACGGGTTATGACTAGAATAAACGGCAACGAAGTCCAAAATGAGAGCACATCGTACCTAATATTCGATATACCGACCTTAATATCGTACTGTTCGCAATATATGACTCTTGAAGCAGGGGATATGATCTACACAGGAACCCCTGGGCAGCCAGGAGAGATGAAAGACGGAGACGTGTGTGAAATAGAGATAGAGGGAATCGGGATACTAAGCAATCCAATCAAGCTCGCTTAATAAATACAGAACCTTGCGAGAATAATTATACTAGTATCCTGTAATTAAAATTCACAGGTCGGCCTGAGAGTTGCTGAAGATAAACCCTCAGGCCAGACCAACTCCATATAGCCATTCTGCCATTGAACTAAAGACATTGACTTTTCGACGGGTTTACCTGACGAAGGGTCAAGTTTAAATCTCCCAAAAAACGTCGTAAAATCAGCATGTATTGCAGTGTCTCTCAAGGTGTTTTGATTTAAAGAGCCAGCTATCTCAACAATATGTTTAACGACTACTCCAGCAGAATATGCTTGGACCATCGGATAATCTACAGGCATCTGTGACGTTTCTTGCAAAGAAGCAATCACCTCCGAATTACGAGGCCCAACATCCACAGTATAGCCAACATCTTTATGCCACTGAACTGGTCCGACAAAACCGTCAGCATCTACTAGAAGAGTTTCCGCAAAGCGACTAATTCCTGCTGCTACAAAAACACACAACTTAATAGCAGATTTAGATTTGCTGTCTACAATTTTTTTCGCGATCATGATATCCGTCTCTATCCTACCAACGCATATAAGTATGTCAGGCTTGCACTCCTTTACTCGATTCACGACATCGTCAAACTGAGGATTGTCAGGATCATATTCTTGTGAAAGGACATTACAAAACTCATTATCATCAAGCGACCGACACGCTCCAGATGAAACTGATCTCGGGAAATTCCCTTTGTTAGAAGTTATCACCGCATATGTTCTAGCATCAGGAATGTAAGTTTTGACAGCCTCAGGAAGCCCCGAAAGATATTCTTCTGCGGATGTTAAAACTCCAAGCACATACTTATGACCCTTTTCATAAATATCATCAGATGATCCGCCTTGATTCCATAAAACCTTGTGGTGAGAATTTGCTACATCGGCTGCCGCAATAGAAAGACTGCTACTATAAGGGCCAATCAATATATCTATTTTGTCTTCTTCAATAAGCTTAACGACACATTCTCTAACTGATGTCAGTCTACTGTGATCATCGTAATAAACCAGGGAAACAGGTAACCTAGCACCTTTATCTTCTACGAAAATACCACCTTGCCGGTTTACATCTCGAATCCAGGATGTAACACCATGCAACGCTTGCATGCCTTGTATCTTAAAGTCACCAGATAACGATGCAGACATTCCTACAAGTATGACATCTTCAGAATGCTCGGGCATTGATGGCACCTATCGGCAAAAACTTGGTTTACTCTGGAATTTTAGCTCTAAATATACCAAATGAACTGGTATAACCATGGAGAAAAGTAGTTCCGCTTACAGGTCCGATTTCGCCATTGCAGAAAAACCCACCTAGTGGAACGTTACCCAACGATGTGTGAAAAATTTCCGTGTCATGATTTGGCGTCCCGTACAAATATTTACCTCTACCTAAGCAAGAAAATAGGAGTGCTCCTGACAAAGCGTTCTCTCTGTTCTCGGATGAATACCTGTCTAGCACTGCTAATATATCCGCTGACGACGTTTCAGCGTCCCTAAGATGGAATTGGACCAGTTGTCCTTCTTTAAGCATTTCTCCAATAGCTAAGACACCCGTATCTTCATCCATACCCATGACATTGCGGATCAGAAAATCTCCTTGTTGAGGCAAATCAATCATTTCATCCATCACTACACCTAAGAACAAAGAAGTCCTCATTAAATTACGGTCTCTATCGTCGAGTGACTGAAATAACTGCCTCAAGACATTCATTGGCGTTTCATCATCTAACTTTACCAACATATTCTGTCGGCTTTCAGTAATCCTCATGGTGTTCCCGATAGGTCGGCACCCCTGTGCTACCACTGTATCTACTTGTACATTTCCAGTTAGCGCTACGCCTATGGCACCATTTCGATAGACAGTACGCCCTAGAAACAGAGCATTCTGACCGTGCTGCTGCCCTCCACTAGCCAAGCCGCCTATTTTAGGCGAGTCTCCGAATGCGAAGTCCAAACCAAGAATCAGATTTTGGCAGGGAAAACTCATCGGATCCGCTAGGATAATAAACTGGGGATCAGCACTTCTAGCGACATTAATCAAGTCCTGCCAAGCGTCAGGTCCCGAATCCAAATCTGGCAAACTGTCTGGGGCCAGGTAAAAAGGAGTGATATCGACCCCGGGTAGAGTCGCTACAGTTAGTGAAACAGCCGGAGCCTGCTCCACTTCGACCCCGCCCCCGATTATTCCACCTCCTGAACATCCCAATAACAGACAATCTCCTAATTGCTCGTACACCAAATCTGGGATGTCTTCGTATCCGCTCGAATAGTGGGGGGAAACAAACAAACAAGCAAAGTTGACCTCATCGTCTCCGATATCAGCTTTGACCATAGAGACGCACTCAGATATTGCATCCTCAATAGCAGACTCAGTAGAGATTGCCGAAGACCACTTCATATTCATACCTTCACCTAATCATAATGTAATAAATAATAGACAGAATGTAATGTACCCTAAAAGTATACTCCGTTCATTCGTTGAAACTTTTCGCGCGATTAATTACTGAATTTGGAGCAGGGTCAACGCCTTTTGCCAATGCTAGATAATAACTAACATAATCCCCTAACGCTAGCATGTTCAAAATTTGGCTCAGTATGCTACCCGAATCACCATCAATAATGTGAAATGGTATTGCATATTCGGAAAGCATTTTTTCCAAAATATTGTACCTCGACTGTAATCGGGCATCTCCTAGCGTAGGGCGAAGTAATATTAAGAATTGTCCGTCATTATGATTACTCGCATAGGCTTCAATACTGTTGTGTAATAGTTCTGGTATTGTTTCATAAAATGCCCACGACTTGGAATTTTCATTTATCTGGGTCTTCCATCGCCGCGCCATACCAGTGAATATGCCACCGCCATAGATTACAAGTGATTTCGATAGACATTTGGTCGCTAACTGCTTAGCAGTATTAGTCCCGTAGGATACATGCTCTTTTAAGCCATCTACTGTCGCTGATAAGATCCTAATAGAATCTCTTACGTCTTCCTCATCTACTACGATTATGCCAAGTCGAGAGAGGGCACCAAGAAGCAACAGAAGACTATATGCCACAGCTGTTCGTGGCTCAGATATCAAATCAATTGTAAGAACCATCTCGTTTCGAGAATCGGCTTGATTAACTAGATCGCCACCACTGCCTATAACTAATAATCTCGCTCCATTACTAATAGCTTCTTTGTATAGTGCCAATGTTTCCTCAGTCTGTCCTGAATAACTACAAGCCACTACTAAAGTAGATCTATCTATCTTCATTGGGAAAGAAAAATCTCTGACAACAGATATAGGTACTGTTTTTTGGACAGCGGCCATGTCTATCAGTAAATCACCGGCTATCGCAGACCCACCCATACCAATAATGACTACATTGTTCGTCTTGTGATTACCGACATCGAATTGCATAAGCTTAGTCTTAGACCATGCCTCTATGCATTGATCCGGCAAATGGGATAAGCGGTGTCGAAGACCGGAAACATCCACTGAGGCATAGAGGGATTGATCATCTAGCAAAGATTCTATATAACTATGATTAGCCCCTGAATCCATTTGCGCTCCTTGTCATCAAAATATTTATCCTATTCTCCACTTCTCTCTGTAATGCAACTTAATCTCTCCAACTGAGTTACATTATATATAATTAAGAAAAATATTATCTGCGAAGACAAAAATCTCAAATACAATCTTCAAATTTGATTGTTGGTATAAGAAGACGAAAAAATATTGACAATAAGTTCTGTCTGCAATAATCTATTCTTACCTTATAATCACTACTAAAGTAGCGTTTGATTTCAGTTATCTCACATATCTGGAATTGCTCATAATAAATGACACAAATAGGTTTAGAGTAGGAGGAGCATATGGCTAATAACGACATAGCGTTAATGACACACTTACTTCGGCGCGCTGGATTTGGGGCTAGCAGAGATGAAATAGAATCAAGAGCGGCGCTAGGGTATGAAGCCACAGCGGAAGAACTGTTAAACCCGAACGACCACCCAGGTCTAGAACAAGATATCTTATTCAGATAGCAACCCGCTTATAACGAACCAGCTGCTATAGAGGGCAACGTCCAACAGAGGATGTAATACATCATC
>Ga0114932_10001241_pt1 | contig 29258 bp, 46 predicted proteins | sample 2SBtaG_2_FD_87286 | JGI IMG/M metagenome (GOLD analysis project Ga0114932, IMG submission 87286) | Deep subsurface microbial communities from Kolumbo volcano to uncover new lineages of life (NeLLi) - 2SBTROV12_ACTIVE470 metaG | ecosystem: Environmental > Aquatic > Marine > Volcanic ...
CATGCGACAGACGCTGAACAGCGGCATGGAGTCGACCTCGGTCATCTCTCGCAGCAGCCAGGAGTCCGGTGCGTTGTCCGGGTACATGTCCGAGATGTTGTCTGGGATCGTGGCGAACGCGAACTGCCCGCCTGCCGCGTAGCCGGGAAGCTCGAACAGCGCGAGGTTGTCCGTGTGCAGCTCGTCCTTCGTGCGCCCGAGGATCCGCCCGATGGTTCCCTCCGGGCCCTTGTCGATGTCCGTCCACAACAGCTGCTTCAGGATGGCGTCCACACGATGTGGGGCTGCGCCGCCCACGGCCTTCTCGCTCTTCTCGTTGGGGATGTCGACCGTGCTCGACCGACCCGAGATGGGGCTGAGGTTACCCCAGCGATCGATCCACTGCGTCCCCAGCCGATACGTCCCCTTGTCCAGGACGCCCGTGACTTCGGTTGCCCCGGCAGGGGTGCGTCCGTGGCCGACGCGCCCGAACTTGAAGTCTTCGTGCATCGTCGTGCCGTCGTGGACGTAGCCCGACTGAGGCACATCCTCTACGGTCGTGTCGTTGTCATCGAAGATCGGCCCGTGGCCTGTGGGCGTCCCGGGGGCGCGGTCGTACCCGAGGGGCAGCACCTCCTCGCCGTCGTAGAAGTACGCCCGAGCGCCCTGGGGCGCGATGACGATGCCCGTGGGCGTCACCTCGAACTGCGTTGGGAACCGAGGACGCGTGTCGTCTGGCAGCTCAGCCTCGCGCTGCGGCGTGCTCGCTGACGAGCCCAGGAGCACGCGCCACGCACGGCGCCAGCCCTCATAGACCCAGATCTGATCTGCCGTGTGGACGAGGATGACCTCGCGCTCACCACCACGCAGCTTCGCGTGGAAGATCCCGTGCATGGTGCCGTAGGCGGGGTAGCCTGCGCCGTAGTCCGGCACCATCGGCGCGGGGCCCCAGACGGCGCGGAGCGTACCCTCCTCCGTCGGGAACATGTTCTCCAGGCGAGCGGCCACACCATCCGGCTGGATGAGCTGGCCGGACTCGATCCGGATGAACAGCGGACCAGCCGACTGCCTGAGTCGCCGATCCGCCATGAACTACTCCGCGGCCTCGGGCTTCTTCTTGGTGGCCGGCTTCCGGGCGGACGCCTTGGGGGCCTTGGCGGCCTTGGCGGCCTTGGCCTTCTCCAGGATGCCTTCCAGCGCGGCGACGCGCTCGGTGAGGCCCTCCAGCGACGCCATCACGTCGCTGAGCGAGCCGACGTACTCCAGGCCCTGGAAGGCGTCGTCGGACTCCTTGCAGCGGAGCGGCACCTCGCGGTACCCGTAGAGCGTGCCGCCACGGTCGCCGTTCTCGGCCTCCTCCATCGCGACGACGATTGCGTACTCCGTCCCCGAGCCCTCGCGGCGGGACAGCTTGTAGATGCCGCCCGGCTTCATCTTGACCTTGAGCGCATCTCGCGCGGCCTGCTTGGCTTCCAGTGCAGTCTTCGTCGTGGCCATGTCTCAGATCCTCTTCATCAGGTGTTGCGCCACCACTTCCGGTGCGGTCGGCGGCGTCGGTACCCGGGCGTCGCACGGGCAAACCGTGTCATAACACCGCGGGACGCAGGTCGCAGCGTACCATAGCGCTTTCGCGCTTCGCTCAGCTCGTGGTCGTAGCGCGACATCGACAACTTCGCACGTGCCGGATCCCCCAAGGACTCGTACGCGAAGACCAGTGCCCGGGAGAGCAGCAGCGTGGCGGCGACCTCCTCGTGCAGGTGCGGTGCATCTGCGTCGTCTTCGAGCAGCGGAGGCTTCCGCACGCAGCGGCAGTCGATCTCGTAGCGAGCATCTGGACGCGGGTGCAGGGCGATCGACTGGTAACCGTGGACAGGACGCAGCCGGCGGTGGTAGTCGGGAGACTGCAGCCCATCGTCCTGCCAGCTCAGCACCCAGTCCTCGACCTCCGCGATCAGGTAGTAGGCATCCGGCGTCTCGATCTGCGTACCTCCGGAGTCGATGGTCGCCAGGGGCCCCACGGAGTAGAGCGCCGTATCGACGGTGTGTCTGCGACGGTAGATCCGCTTGCGGAACCCCGCGTGCAGGTAGCGCGTCGTGCCGAGACGCCCGAAGCCCTGCATGAACCCGAAGTTCGGCAGCGTGACGAGGATGCTGCCTGAGGCACCGGGACCGGGAACGCCGTTGGCGGCGGTGATCGTAGCGCTGAGCGGGCTCGGAGGACTCTCCCATCGAGGCTCGGGGAACGCGCTGGTCGACGCCAGGATCGACCCACTTGGGCCGGAGTTCTGGATCTCGTCGTCGCGGTACCCCCACACGTACGTGTAGACATAGCTGAACTGGCCGGCAGGCTCCGGGCCCAACCAAGGGTTGGCGACCTCGTCCTGGATGGTCAACGTCGGGGGCGACGTCGGAGCAGGCAGGTTGACGTGACCTCGGCGGAACGCTGACCGGGGTACGCCCGTGGGCACGTTCGCGGGCGAGTCGTCGAAGGAGTACTGCTCCGCGTCCATCTCCCCGATGATGTCGAGGGGCCAGTTCTGGTTCGGCTCCACCAGCCGCAGCGAGCGCACCTCGATGACGTCGTCAGGCAGCGAGTACGTCTGGTTGTAGATCCGGTAGTCCATCGCCGTGTCCGTGACGTTGTGCCACGGACGGTACAGGCTCATGAACTGCCGCACTCCACCGACGTCCTCCCGCCAGATGTCCCGGATGCGGTGCTGGTGAACACGTCCGTCGGGAGCCGTGACCTCCACCATGCGCGAGTCCCAGTACCCGTCCTCGTTCCAGTCGGTGATGCCCGCCGTGGCCGTGGGGAGGGTCCGCTCCAGAACCCACGGATCTGTCGCGTTGACGCGCAGCGTGTCCGCACCCGCGGCCAGACCCCCCTGTGCAGGGAAGTCGGGCAGCGTGGCGAAGCGCACCGTGTCCTCGAAGAAGACGAACGGCACCTCTTGCGCCATCGCGACGTAGGCACGGTTGATGAAGCCGTTGAAGCGGACGATCGCCTCAGGGGACTGGGTGGGAGCCCAGTCCAGTTCGGCGAAGATCCGCGTCCGGAGATCGAGGAGATTCACGGTGCGGACCTCGTAGTCAGCCGACTACCCCGGGCAGTTGAGCCAGGAAGTCGCCAGGGCGGTCGCCAGGGCGGCCTCGGTCGCCATGCCGAAGGCGTGGTCGGTGACCGCAGCGACGTCGTCAGCGCGGCCAGCGACGGCGTTGCCGACCACGAGCGCGGTGTCGGCGGTGATGCCGCCCGTGTCAGCCAGCACCTCTCCGATCCCGAGCTTCTGGATGAAGCCGTAGGAGCCGAAGGCGATGGTGTGCTGGGCGACGCCCATGACGCCCGCCGTGGCGGTGCCCGTGGGGGCGAGGTTGCCGGCGTAGGTGGCCACGCCCAAGTCGCGCGAGACGATGCTGCCCTGCGCGAACGCGGTGGCGGCCTCGGCGTTGAGCACGTAGACCCAGACCCGGGGACCCAGGTTCGCCCGGTCGCCCACCATGACGGCGGGGTCGACGAGGAGCTGGCCCAGGGGAGCCTGCTGATCGGTGGTGACGAGCGCCGATGCGACGCCCGCTGCGGTGGTGTAGAGACCCATGACGTTCAGCTCCTACGGGATGGACCCGCCTTCGATCACGAAGTTGCAGCGGGGCTGCACGCAGTGCATCCCCATGTAGAGGACCAGCTCGTACCGGAAGGCGTCCTGGTCGGGAATCCGGAAGGGGCCGCGGGAGTCGAAGAAGCCCTTGGTCTCCTTCTGCGCGTCGTGGCCCAGGGTGTAGGCGTGCCACGAGGACGTCGCCAGCCCGTAGATGACGCCGTTCCGACCCGCACCGCCGTTGAAGGCGGTGATGTCGATGGCGTCCTCCAGGAAGAAGTCCGCCTGGAGGAACTTGACGCCCTCGCGGATCTTGCCGGGGATGTGGTCGTTCTCGACCGACTGGACGCGGACGTGGTCGTCCAGGTCTTCCAGGTAGTTGAGGTAGGACGCCTCGTCGCCGAGCATCAGGTCGATGCCCTTGTCGAACTTGGAGCCCTGGCGGCCCGCACGGAAGTACTCACGCCGCATGATCCGACGACCGTCGGTGCCCATGGAGGTGATGAGCCCGTACTGGTTGTGCCAGCCGGTCACGCCACCAGCGCCGCCGGACTTGACGAGCCCGTGGACGGTGTCGGTCTGCGCGGTGGTCGCGGCGAACTCGAAGATGCCGTCACGCGCGGTGCCGTCGGGCGAGTACGTGGTGTCGCCGTTGAAGGTCAGGAAGCCGCCCACGTCGGTGCCGTTGCCCACCACGGTCTGGTCGGCGAGGCGCTCGTGGAAGTCCGAGAGCGCCAGCTCCGGGTAGGACTTGATGATCTGGCCCATGTCCTGCTCGCCGCTGGCCTCAGCGAGGTCCTTGGCGGGCACGTCGTACGCGTAGATCATGCGCGGAGCGTAGGTGTTGCCGCGCTGCGCGTTCTGGCGCCGGCCGCCTCCGATCAGCTCGGAGCCGCTCACCACGTGGGTGACCTGCCCGGGGCCGTCGGTGACGACGTTGAACTCGCGGTAGGGGCCCGTGAGGACGTTGCGGGAGAAGTTGCCCTTGAGGACGACGCGCTGCAGCACCGGGTGCCACTGCGTGAACATCTCGCTGTACTTGGGCATCAGCTCCTGGAGCGCACTCGCCAGGACGTCAGGGGAGATCGCCATTGTCAGTTCCTCTTGATCTTCAGGACGTTGCGGATCGCCGCTGAGCGCTCCGCGGAGAAGGGATCCAGGCTGGCCTCAGGGGCCACCTTTCGCGGCTTGGGCGCCGGCTTGGAAGTGGTTCCGTCGGCGCCACCGACGATGGCTGCGGCAGGACGCGGCTCCGGAGTCGCGGGACGAGAACCCGCAGCCTGAAGGCGCGACATGAGCTTCAGGACGTAGGGCCCGGAGGCGCCGTTCTTCACCGCCTCCACAGCCATGTCGCGAGCATCGGGCTCCGCTCGGGACAGCTCGGCGGCCAACTCGGCCTCCATGCCCAGGCCGAACAGCTCCTTGTAGGTCTCCCACCGGGCGTCATCGGAGAAGACGTCCTTGTAGTGGTGCATCATCCAGCGAGCGTGCCGCTCGATGGCGGCCGTCTGCTCGGCCTTGACCTGGGCCTTGAACGACGTCAGATCCTGCCGCGCCTGCGACAGCTCCGACTCGACCGAGGCGTGCTTGCTCTGCCACTCGTCGCGCTCACCCGTAACCTCGGCGATCCGGGGGTCGTCCTCACCGCTCAGGTACGCGTTGAAGACGTCCTGATCGAAGGAGACCTTGTCGTACTTCTCGCGCCAGTGCGCTTCGAGGCGCTCCAGGGCGGGACGATGCGTGTCCGGCACGCCGTCAAGCGACGCCGGATCCCACGAATCCCAGTCGTACGGAGGCGGCGCCTCGTCCACGACGGGAGGAGGCTCCGGAGCGGTGTCCTTGGGACCAGTGTCCGCAGGCGGGGCTCCGACGACCTCGGTCACAGCGAGAGCCGCAGCAGTCGCCTCCACCGCAGGTGCGGCAGCGGGACTCGTGTCGACCGCAGGGGTCTCGACCTCGGGGGTGGTGACGACATCACTCATCGTCGGCACCCTCGTCGGTGTCGTAGCCGTGCTTCTTCATCGCGTTGCGCACGCCATCGAGGCGCATCACGTCGATGTCCATGCCCTCATCTTCGCCTGCAGGCTCTTCGATACCGGGCTCTTCGCCGCCCAGTTCGATGCCCGCCGATTCCGTCGGGACGACATCGTAGCCGGAGTCCTTCAGCCAGGACACGATCGCAGCCGGATCGTCTCCGTGCTCCTTGAGCGCCTGTGCGACTGCATCCTCAGGTGTGGACGGCGCCGCTGTCTCGGCAGCAGGCTCAGCCGACGGCTCAACTGTCGGCTCAGCCGAAGTCTCGTCGTCGATCATGTCCAGGGAGGGATCAGGCAAGAGGGGCTCCTCGTGTGAAGGGTGTACCGGAAACGATACGGGGTGTCAAGAACGACACGCGTTTTTCCGGTCACGCTCGCGGCGCTGGTGGTTGCACTGGTCTTCGTAGTCGCGGAACCCACGCGCCTTCGCCCGGGACTCCGCCTTCGCTCGGGTCTTGTCGTGATGGCTTCGCCACGAGGAGTCGTCCTTGGTGAGCATCCGCGCCCCGGGGTTCTCCGCCTCGTACTGCTTGATCTGCGACTTGGAGGTGAACTCCAGACCCGCATGCTTGATCACCAGCGGCTTGGAGGGCAGCGGGCCGGAGATGCCCGCAGGCTGTCCATGTCCGTAATAGCGCTCCGCCGGCTGCCCGCAGTCAGGGCAGGTGAGGCCGTTCTCGGAGAACTCGTCCACCGACATGACGTCGTCGAAGAGCTTGTCGCAGGGCCGGCAGCGGCCTTCGTAGAGGATCACAGCTGCACTCCTGCAACAGGCTGCCCCAGGCCGGGCGACGGAGCGGGATGCCCCGGGCCGCCAAGGGGCGTGATGGGCTTCTCGACCGCGGGCGCCATCTCCGCGCCACCAGCCACCGTGTCCCCGCCCTCCGGCGGAGCGGGCATGCCCTGAGCGCTCGCGGCGGCCTGCGCTTCAGCCTGCTGGGTCGCGGGGTCGATGAGCGCGTCCTCCAACTCCATCAGCTTCGCGAGCTTCTGGTCGACCTTCTTCTGATCGAAGTTGGGAGACTCCACGAAGTAGGGCATCCACGACTGCATGCTCTTGAGCTGCACGAGTCGGTGGTTCTCGGTCGGACTGTACGGGATCGCGTCGTAGTCGTAGTCGAGCGGACCCTCATCCTCTTCGTCTCGGATCTCACCCGCGGCGATCAGCTCCCGCGTCACGTCCATCGTCGAGTGCATGTCCGTGAGCCGCACGGGGATGACGCTCTCGGCGTCCAGGAACTCCTCGTAGAGCCCCATGGCGACCGCAGCCATCCAGCGCACCACGTCGTAGACCTTGGCCTGCCGCCGCCCGTTGCGGGTCTTGGTGGACTGGTCTGCGAGCGCCAGCTCGGTCGCCACGTCGGACGCCCCGACGCCACCGCGGGCGAACTTCGGGATGCCGAGGATGTACTCAATGTTGGTGATCAGCCGCTCCCGCATCACCTTGAAGCTCGGGTTGATCTGCGGGGACTGCGAGTGCATGATGATGTTGGTGAGCGGCTGCTCCTTCAACGCCTCGATCGGAGTCAGCTTCCCGGGGTACGCACCCTCCTCCTTGACGGCGTAGAAGTTCTCCGGATCATCGAGCAGCCCTGTGTGCACGTACGTCTCCGGGATGGACGAGTGCGCGTGCATCAGCTCCAGCGTGTCGATCTCGTTGAGCCGCTCAAGGCTCGGCTCGATCAGCTTGATGTCCGACAGCCCGCCGATGTTGCGCAGGCTGTCGTTGAACGTCAGCATCCGGAAGACGTTCTTGACCCGCCGGTACGGCATCTTGCCTGCGAAGAGCGGCTCGCTGGCGTCGTCGAGGTAGTGGTAGTAGCGACCGGACGTGAAGTCGTAGAACTCGTAGACGGTGATCCACTCGAACGCTTCCCGCGCAGCCTCGATCACCGTCACGTCAGCGTTCGCACTGTCCTTGAGCCACTCCGGGTACTTCCCCGTCTGCGCCTTCTTCGCGACCTCCTCCTTGTACCGACCCGCCTCGTTCCCTCGCCCAGGCTTCTTGACCCGGGCGGCGAAGTCCGCCTGCGTGATGACGGTGACGTGGATTGCGTAGCGGATGTCCTCCCACCTCCCGGCGGAGAGGTCGAACCAGAACTGTCGCGGATCGATGACGATGAAGTCCGGACGAGCGCTCTTCTTCGAGTACACGCCCTTGACGACGCCCCGCCCGTAGATGCCCGCATGGGTCGCCAGCGACCAGAGCAGCTCCTTGCTGTTCACCTGCTTGAAGGCGTAGTTGATCAGCGCCTCTCGCGCCTCGGCCTGATCCTTCAGGTCGTCCTTCTTTGCAGCGACGGTGACCTGGGGGTTCGCCGGCACGACGTTGGACACCATGGTGTCGATGAAGGCGTACGGGTAGTTCGATTCGACGGAGAGATCGTCTTCCGTCTCTTCGATGTCTGCACCCGTAGGCTGGTCCGCGTCGGTCGGTGCGTACTCGGAGTTGTACCACGCCGCCCACTTGTCAAACTGGGCACGCTCCGCGTTGCCGTACTCCTTGTGGGCCCGGATGATCGCGGGAATCTGTGCTGCAGTGAGGGGCATGCTCTACTCGCCTCCGCCCAGCGACTCACCGCTGGACCATCGGTACTCGCGAGCAGCTTCGGTCTCGTAGTCTGGAGTGACCCCGAGGGTCGCCTTCGAGACGCTGGACCCGATCTGCTGCTTCCGCGTCTTCGCGAGGCGCTCCGCCTGTCGCGGCTCCAGCTCCTGGCTCTCCGCAGTGAGCGCGTTCCTGGCGGCAGTCTGCCGCGCGTCGTCCATCGTGTTGAGCGATTCGTCTGTGATCGGCATGATCTACTGGCCTCCGCCGAGAAGGTTCTTGCGGTAGTCCGTCATGGCGTTGGACACAGCCTTCTTCCGAGCCTCGTCCATCGTCTCCTCGCCTTCTTCCTCTTCAGGATCTGCATGCTCGTCGGACGTGCGGTTCTTGGTGTCTCGGCCGGTGAACTGGCCCAGCATCTCTCCAGCCATGACTACTCCGTGGGCAGCTGCGACTTCAGGGGATCGCCGCCAGCCTCGGTGAGGGTGGCCTTCTGTGTCGCTGCAGGCAGCGCCTTCTCCGCAGCGGCTGTGTCGGCCTGCCCGGCATACCGCTCGTTTGTCGCCGTACCGAGCTGATCCATCTGCGTCTCGTACTCCGCGAGTCTGCGAGCGAAGTCCGGATTGAGCGAAACCACACCCGCCTGCTCAAGGCGCCGGATGGCGTGCGTGTCGGGATACCCGTCATCCGTGTCAGCCCACAGCTCCGGAAGCAGCTTCTTCGAGGCGGCAAGCCATGCCGACTTCGCCCCGACGTCTCCGTCCGGCATCGCACGCACTGCAGCATCACCTGCAGCGCTTCGCTCACGCCCAGCATCGCGGGCGGCCTCCAAGTCCTCCACTGGAGCCCAGGTCTCGCTCAGTGCGTTCTTGACGGCGTCTCCGCGCGTCTCGTCCCACGTCTTCGTGCCTTCAGCCATCACTTCCTCCCGCGGCGCTTCCGCACTGACTTGTACCGCAGGCGTGGCCGACCGCCAAGGGCCTTCTTCTCCGCCCGCGCCTTGCGCCTCGCTTCCTGATCGAAGTAGTCCTGCTGCTCCGACACGCTACGCATGCCGAACGGCACCACGTTCGTGGGCTTCGGATCTTCCCGCTTCCTGCGCCGGGGCATCATCCTCGCACCCTGCACCGCCATCGCCAGCGCGCTGACCTTGTCCCAGTGGTGACGCTCGCGACGCCCGCGCCCGATGCCGCCTCGAAGCATCTCCGCAGATGCCCCGTCCTCCGTGCGCTTGTCGTTGCGGTACGTGCTGAGCTGATCGACCGTGTCCGCATCTCGCAGCACCAGCTCATCCATGAGCCCGTCGATCAGGTGGCCGAGGAACTTGTCGATGTTCGCCCCGGTGACGGTGACGCCCGGCTTGAACGGCTTCTCGTGATGGAGGTTCCGGTAGTCCGCCGCCTTCATCATCGCGAGAGCACCTGCACCCACGCCGTTGGCCTCCATCACCACCTTGGCCATGTTGTACCGTGTACCGACCTCGATCACCTTCTTGCCGAACGCCACCGGATCGACGTGGTCTGCGAATGACGCCACCTGCGTCCACTCACCGTCGAAGACCTTGAGCACGTGGAAGGCTGCGTGGTCTCGGGCGGCGAAGCCTGCGGGGTCTGCCCCGAGGACGTACTGCGCCCCGGGCTGTGGGTCCTCGTACTCCGAGTACGGCGGTGACCACGGCACCAGGATGGACTGCTGGTGGCGCTTCAGCGCCTTGCCGTGGATGACCCCGCCACGAACAGCCTGCCAGCAGGTGATGTCGTCGAAGGGGTAGAAGACCTTGAACAGATCTGGGTTCCGACGGATCTCGTCGTCGGTGTCCATCATCAGGCGGCGGAAGGCGAGGTTGTCCCACCGCAGGCCCTGGTGCTGGTACTTCTCGAAGAGGCGCAGCTCCTCCAGCGTCGGCGTCCAGGTCTTGTTCCAGGGCCGCGCGTTGAGCTTTCCGTCCCAGAACGGGAAGAAGGCGTAGATGAACCGCCCCTGCTGCCGTCTGGCAGATCCGCACATCTCGCGCCACGCGTCCACCGAGGGTGCATCTGCAGGTGCCGGCGTCGCCTCGTAGATGGCAAGCCCGGCATCCCGGTTGATCATGGACGGGATGATCAGGTTCAGCGAAGGGCCCAGCTCCGCCCAGAATGGAAGCTCCGATCCGTGGAAGCTGTCTGGCGACTGCCCAATGCCCACCGCACCCGCGTGCGCGGACAGCGTGCGCATCTTGCCGCCGGGCGCCTTGAACGTGAGCTGCCGACGCTCTCGCGACGCCGCGGTCTCCGCACGAACCTCCGCCTCCCAGTGCTCGTGGCAGACGTGCACGCGCTCGTGCAGGTAGTTCGCACGCTCCTTCTTGTCTGCAATGCAGGCGTGGTCCCAGTGCTCGTTGTACGCTGCCTTGACGTACGCGCACAGCTCAGGAGTCAGCGACTTGCCGCCCTGGCGGTAGCCCAGCAGAACGAGCCACGTCGTCTGCCCGTGCTCCGTCAGCGGAGGGTTGTCGAAGTAGCTGATGACCGTGTCTTGCAGCCGATGCGTGATCGCCCGGGAGTCGTACTTGACGAGCCGCGACCGCTTCTGGTCGATAACGTGCCCGAAGGAGTGGAGCGCCAGCGCGATGTTGCTGCCGAGCTTCTCCCTGATCTGCGGGTTCAGCGAGGACACTATCCGACCTCGGCGTCAGGCTCGTCTGCGTCCAGGGAGAAGTAGGTCGCGTCGATCGGCTCGCTCTTCAGCCGCTCCTCCGCGTCGGTGAGCGCTGCGATGAGGTGCTGCGAGGCGCCCGCCACTGTGGGGCCCTTCTCCATCCGATCTGCCGAGAGTGCCACGAGCATCATCTCGGCCATCTCGCACAGCACCCTCGCGACCTCCGGGTGGATGTCGCCGCGCACGGTCTCCACCATCATCGCCTGCACGAAGTTGACATACTCCCCGTACGTGGAGATCGTAGTTGACCCCAGCCGGTTCGCCACGTCCTCGCGGACACCCTCGGGAACCGTCGCCAGCCACGTCATGTAGGCGCCATTCAGCGCCTTGCTGTTCGTGTTCGATCGCTTCTTACGGGATTCGGGCATAGGCTCGCACGTCGGGCACGTTCAGGTACTTTAGCCCAGGGCACAGCCGTCTGGGCTCCGAGCTTCTCTTCAGGTGATCTGCCTTCGCGAACATGCGCAGCTCGACGTGCATCGACTTCGGGACGCTCACCTTCGGGTCGCGCAGGTCGAAGGTGGCGAGCTTCCCACGCTCCTTGAGTCGGCGCCGCAGGTCCCCCGTGAACTTCCACCGCTCAGGCAGCGCGAAGCTGACGTTCCGCGCCCACAGGTTGAAGAAGGGCTCGTTCCAGATGTCCTTCGCGCCCTGTCGGATCAGATCTGCGTAGTTGCCGCCCAGTGCGTCCTCGATGACGTGCTCCCCCGCGCCGAAGGCCCAGGCTGTGAGCGCGAGCGCTCCCTGGGTGGCGAGGTACTTCGTCGTCGTCGCGCGGTACCAGCAGGCCACGTCGATTGGCTTGACGTCCTCGCCCTCGGGGAAAATGTCGGATTCAGGCCAGCGCATCGGCGGCACGAGTGCGTCCTCCGAGCCCAGCCACAGCGCGAACACCGTTCCCACGTAGATCCGATCACGAATCTTCTTGTGGACGGTCGCGAGTCGTCCGAGGTCCGTCACATCGAAGAACAGCGGATCAGCGTGTCGTGCGAAGTGCGCCAGCGGGTGCACAGATCGCCCGTAGTTGCCGAGCACCGGACAGTCCAGCCGGCCGGTGCAGGCGGTCATCCCGCCGCGACAGCTGCCGTCCACTCTCGCCACAGAATGACGATGCGGCGGCGCTTCCCTCGGGCCTTGGCGTCCGTCCCAGCCTCAGCCCACGCGTCGGAGAGACCCTCCCCCTTCTGCGCCTTCCTGGCAACCGACGCCGTCGTGGACGCGCTGTTCGGCTGGTAGGACTTCGATCCGATGAGCCAATTGCGGAACGCGTCCGCATCGTCGTAGGGCACCGTGCACGGCGGCGGCTCGGGATCGTACTCTCCGCTGCCGAGGCTCGCCGTGAGCGCCCCCCGGAGGACGTCGTGGTAGTCCGAGTCCCGGGCCTCAGCCTGGGCCTGGGCGGATGTCGCTACCTCCGGACGGATGTGCAGCGTCAGCTTGACGTATCGTTCTTGACTCACCGTGTCACCTTATGACTTCGACGGAACGCTGTCAAGGCGCATCATGCGCCTCAACTCCCCATCGGCTCCGTGATCTCATCCTCGATGTCCTCGGCGACCGGAAGAAGCTCGGGCTCATCGGGGATGCCTTCCGGCGCGAAGATCTCCTCGAACTCCGCCCGCATGAACGCCATGACGTCCTTGTCCGGCAGATCTTGCAAGGGGCTGCGCACGCGCTCCGCAGGCTTGGCCTTCTCCGTCTTCTGCTCCAGCTCGCGGCGACGCTGTCGGATCTTCGTGACAGTCACCTCTTCCGCGTGCTTCTCGACGACCATGACGCCGTCCGAGAGGAGCTTGAACACCCGGGGCACGGGCTTGTCCATCGAGCGGAACATGTCGAGCAGGTGCGCCGGCACCGGCCTGAGCATCCCGTCGAGCTGCATCACGTAGTCCCCCGGACGCACGTCACGGTGCGCGGGGATCGGGATCTTCCGGAAGACCGGCTTCCCCATCAGGGGTTCCACGTCGGCGTGTGCGCCCAGGGCGCCCAGGGCCCGTAGAGGAGCTGGACATCGTCCAGCGACGCGAACGCCGCCTGAGGCGTCATCCCCCGCATGTTGTCTGCAGACCACTCGACACCGCGCACGCGCCACACCTGCCCCAGGCGTAGGGGTGGGACCTCCAGCGGCCACAGGTAGTCGACCGCCTGCAGCCCTTCCGAGAGGTCGACCTCGCGACCATCGAGGATCTCTTCGCCGCGGATGACCTTCGAGTACGACTCGTCCGTGTCCTGGTCGACCGCGGTGAACATGCGGACACCGTCACGGCGCACCCAGGCACCGCCCCAGTAGCGCCACCAGGGCCGCTTCGGGTGCGCGTCCTTCGGCTGCGGGTACCGATCGAACGGAGCAGCCACCTGCCCGTTCTCGTTCAGGAAGAGCACGTAGCCGTGAGGACCCACGAGTCCCACGTTGACAGCCATCCCGGGGAATCCAGACATCGACAACTCCTTGGTCCCTTACGCTATCCTCCCTTCTCCTCAAAGTCAACTCGGATGACCTCTCCGCCCTCGGGGCGCTGCCAACGCCACAGCCTGCGAGCCTTGCCCGCTTGCTGCTTGCGTCCCTTGGGGCTCGCGCCGATCTTCTTCAGGACGTCAGCAACACGCATCTGCTGCCCCCGCCCCATGCGGTCGGGCGTCAGCTCCAACGCGTGCTCCATCAGGTCGCGCACGGTGAAGGTCGCCCAGGTTCCCTGCTTGCCTCCCGCGATGAGCCAAGACTCGATCAGCTCGCCCCAGGCGTCCTGTGACGTGAACTCGTCCGCGACCAGCCCGCGCTCCTTCTCGCCACCACGGCTGAGCCACCAGGGCTCCTTCCTCTCGTAGAGCGCGACCGCTTCCGACCACAGGTTCTCTCGATTCGCCCGAAGCCACTCCAGGTCGATCTTGCCCACCCGCACCGGCCAGAACCGCCGTGAGCCCGTGGGGTCGCTGAGGAAGGCGTCGTCGTTGGTGGTCGCGCAGAACACCGTGTGCCGATCGTGGCGCTCCGCTCGGCGCCCGTAGGGGAGGCGGAACGTGTCGTCCTGCGCGGAGAGGAACGCCTTGATGGTCGTGCGGTCCCGTCCTCGGAAGCCCTCCAGCTCAGCAATCTCGTAGATCCACGCAGCCCGGAGCTGCATGTAGGCGTCCTTGTTGCTGAGGTTCAGGGGGGTGTCGCTGAACCAGTCGTCGCCCGCCAGCGCCCGCATGGCCGTCGACTTGAACGCCCCCTGAGGCCCGACGAGCACGAGCACTGAGTCCGTCTTGGTGCCCGGCACCAGCCCGCGAGCGACGGCTTGGATGAGCCAGCGCTTGCCCATCTCCCGATGCAGCGGGGTGTCCTCGACGCCAAGGCCGCGGATCAGCCACGTGTCTGCCCTATCGGTGCCATCCCACGCCATCGCCCGCAGCTGCTCCGCCAGGGGGTTCCGCGCCCGTGCCCGGCAGATGGCCGAGACCACGCTGGTCAGATCGGTCGAGGAGTAGTTCAACCCGTACGCCTGCTCGACCCAGCGCCGCATGCCGGTCTCGTCGGCGTCTGCCATCGGCACGTCATCGATCATGTCGACCGCCCGCAGGACGTCGAACCACAACCGGCCCTTCCAACGCACGTCCTCTTCGAGGATGACGTGGAGGTTGTTGATCGACTTGCTCGGCGGCCACTTCCGCTTGCCCTCCTTGTCGAGCTTCCAGTCGAGCTTGTCGAAGATGCCGACGTCTCCGGCGATCTTCGTGACTTCGGTCTCCTCCTCCCACCACCACTTCGCCGGGGTCTCGATGTGCCCATGGTTGCCCGAGGTGCACACCAGGAGGACGCCCGTGCGTCGCTTGCGGAGGAAGGCGGCACCGAAGCTCGTCTCGCCCGGGACATGCGGGCAGTAGCACTTGAGCTTCTCGCCGGGGCTGGCCTTCCGGGCCCACTTGCGCACCATGACGATGCCCGACTCGTGGGAGACCGGCATGTCCCCGTCGAGCATCTCCGCGCCCAGGGGGGCGCCGCTGTAGGTGCCCTTGAGCACCTCGTCGACATCCAGGCAGAAGCCCTCGACGTGTCGAAAGTGATACGCGTCAGTGGCGACTGTCGGGACGAACCATGCGCGGCTCGGATCCTTGCACTGCTTGTCCGGCCGCGCTCCGGAGTCCGTGCTCCGCGCAGATGCCCACGCCCAGATGCGGTAGTACTCGGAGACGGTGACGGGACGCGTGAAGGGGACGAACACCCGGCACTTCGGGTACTCCGCCCTGTGGCTGGGCGTCGTGTGGATCAGACAGCCCCAGTCATTCCAGATCTCCTCGACCAGGGCGAGCGAGCTGCCGCCGTCGTAGTCGAGGCCCAGGGCGTAGACGCCCTCGATGGCTTTGAGCCCCCGACTGGCGCCCTCTTTGAGTCTGACGGGCTGCCACAGCGGCAACTCCATCTTCGTGGCGCCGCGCTTCTTCCCGCGACCGATGCCCTCCTCGCACAGCTTGGTGACCCACGTCAGCCACGCCGTCGGGCCGGTCTTGATGGGCGTCGACTGCGCTCGGTTGCCGAACACGCTCACCCACAGGCGCACGTCATCGGTTGACGCCGTCACCTGCCCTCCGCTATCGTTCATCTGCTACCTCGTTCGGCGCCCGCTGGTCTGACCTCCCCAGGCTTCCAGCGGGCGCTCTTCGTAGGGGGCACCACCTCGGCGGCCTGAGCAACCTACGAGGCTGATGCCCGTGGCGTCAAGGTGTCGAAGTTGACACGGCGAGGGATCAGCGCTCCACCGGCAGATCTGGCATGCCCAGCACCCTGCGCAGCTTCTCCGTGTAGCAGGGCCCCGGGGTGAAGTCGCCGTGGTTCTGGCAGCCGCCACTGTGGTCGAGGCAGCACGGTGAGTCTGCGCCCGAGTCTTCCGCCATCATCTGGAGGAGCTGGCGCGACTCGATCATCTCGACCGCCATCGAGTACACCTCCTTGGCGTCCATGGCGTAGGTCGAGTGACCCCGGTGCATCGGCAGCGGGTCGAGTCCCTCGGGGTCTGGGCGCGGTGAAGCGGTCATCAGCACAAGCTCCAAGAGTCGTTCATCGGTGAGCCTCACGTTCTCCTCCCTTCCTTCCGATCCCACTCCTTGTGCTCTTCCCACCACGCCTGGACTTCAGGCGGCAGGAAGCTGTTGACGCCTCCCGGCCACGAGACCTTCTCCAGCTCGCTGAGCGGGGCGCACAGGCCTCGTGAGAGCATGTCGATCTGGATGCCCCGCTTCATCGCGATGCGGCGAAGCTCCGAGATGCTGGAGGTGTTGTAGTCCGAGGCTGTGGGCCCGCCTGGGCCGCCGCTACATCCCATCGATTCTCCCCTTCGTTCACAGCCACGGTAATAGCGCGTCTCCGTGACGTCAAGAAGAAATCTGAACCAGACGTGCGAAGACCCCGAGGGGCACTCCTCAGGGTCTTCAGGTAGGATCCGTTCCTGCCTCGCGCGGCGGTGTCGGGTCGCAGCGAAGGTCAGCGTAGCAGGGCGAAGGAGGTTCGGGCGGCTGGATTTGAACCAACGACCGCCTGCTCCCAAGGCAGGTGCGCTACCAGACTGCGCTACACCCGAAGATCTCCGCCCCTGCTCAGCAGGTTGGTCGTTCGGGTCGGGTGGTACGCAGGATCATGTTGATGGCACCCCCCGGCTCTCGCACGGCATCGCCCAAGGGTGAGTCCAGTACGCAGGGGGTGAGCAACCCTACTCCGTGGCGCCGAAGTTGTCCAGGAGGTCGCGAAGTACGCGCTCCAAGATGCCTGAAGCGGAGATGGCGTCTGAGGTCATCGACCCCGTCTCCCACAGGCGCACGCCCTCCAGCGCAGTAACCAGCTCGACCACGACGCGCAGATCCAGGGGTCCGTACTTGTTTCCTGCGAGCGCGTGGGCCCGATGGCGGTGGTAGGCGAAGGTCGGGTTGGGCGAGGGGCCGAGGTCTGACACGACTGCCCACAGCGCCCCCACGGTGGCGGGGTCGGAGAAGTCCGGGCACTCGCCCTCTCCCAGCTCACACCAGTCACTTAGCCAGTCGTCAACCGCCCATACGGCGCTGTGCGGACTGGCCTTGACGCAGATGCCTCCAGCAGCCAGATCGCGCATCCCCGGCTTCCAGACCCAGCGCTTGCATGCGGCGGCCCGAATGCCCAAGTTCTTCAAGAACAGCTGCTCAGACATCCTGATCCTCCCCGCCCTCTTCCGCGTCCTCTTCGTCCAGAATCCTCCGGAGCCGCGCAGGCAGCGGCGTTGATCGCACCCGCTCGGCGTGGCGCTCCCACTGCGCGTCGCGCTCCTCGCGCATCTCGCACTCCCACTGCCCCAGGCCCCGCACGATGAGATTCAGGATGATCGCGTTGCGCGACCACCCGGTGCCCAAGGCGTCCTTCGTCAGCCGCGTGGTGCGGGCAAGTCTCGTGAGCAGCTCGGGGGGCACGTTCAGGTGCAGCTGCGTATGCCCGGTGAGGTGGAATCGCGTCTTCGCCGCGAGTGCGGTCCAGACGTCATCGGCCCATGCGGGCGGGGGAACGGTTCGCGCCATGTCGGTCTCCAGTATTCTCAACCAAGGTATAGACGTATGGGGGTTGTGTCAACACCAGATTTGAGAAAATGCGGCCGACCGACCTCTACCGACCTCCGAGCAGCCCAAAAGCTTCCGCGAAGGCCCATTCTCGCCCGCATCGACCGACCTCTACCGACCTCTACCGACCTCCGATAAAATGGTCGGTAAAGTCTAACCCCTCGGAATCCTTCCCCCTTTTCTATTACTCTACCATCTACCATCCTCTCAGGTATAGTATAAGAGAAGAAGAGTATGTTATAAAGAAAAGGTTTATAGAATAGGGAAACATACCAATCTGATATTGTAAGTAGTGACCCCCGTCGGTCGGTCGGTGAGGTTGGTCGATATTCGCGCATATCGCACCTTGAACCCAGCGTTTCGACAATGACCGACCTCTACCGACCTCTACCGACCTCACGCACGTAAAACTAAATAAATGATTAGGTGAGAGGGGGTGAGGATGAGGATGCGGCATAATAGGGTCAGCGACTAATAGAGAGATTTACCTGTGTGAAGAGAGTACCTCCCCCCGGAATACCGGACCCCCCCGCCCCCAACACCGGGATGCCCCCCGGAGGCGACCGACCCCACCACCCCTGGCCCCTCTCCTGGCCTCTCCTGGGGTTTGTACCTACACGTGTCGGCGAAAACCCCGTGTTTGCTGTGTTCCGTTACGGAAGAGAGGGCCCCGGGTACCCCGACGCTACCGAACGGAAGGGTAAAGAATAATGGGGTTATGACCGACACTCGATTTCCCTCAGGATCGACGCACGGCCCTTGGTCGGTACCCGTGCCTGCCTGGAAGGGGTCGACGCAGCCAGTGGCCAGCCAGACCCCTTCACGGTTATCTACTCACGGGTAGAATAGACCTGATTTCAGGTACTTAGGGCGCGTACCTCGAAAAAGGATCAACATTGCTCTTGGATCGGCCCAGGAAAGGCGGAATATGCAGGAAAGGGGGATTTCCTGCATAAATATAAGGAATAGACGGCGTATCTTTGCATAAAACCGAGGTTTCCCTCGCGCGGGGAGCCATATATAGCCAGGAGGGACTATTGCACTTCTGCACATTTCCACCCCAAACTGTGCAGAACCGCACAATGCCGACACAACCCCCTGAAATCACTGATATTCCTGCACTTCTGCTGATCTATTAGCAAGATGGCCAACACGTTGGCAGGAGCGGCGCCTGGGCAGGCTGCGGGCGCGGTGCGCAAAGATCTACGCAGGGCGTGTAAACCGTTTCGCACCGCGTAGACCGGCCCGCCGGGCCAATCGGCGAGGATTTAGGGGCTTCTGGGGTGCGAAAAGATCTACGCACTTGAGGGGCGGCGGATCGCGTAAGTGCCTGAAATGACGTGTTTTCAGGGGTTGGCACGGCCCCTGCAAGGCTCTCCAGGCATCGACACTGCGTCGATAGCCCCGGTCCGCCGGGGCACGGGCCCCACGGCCCGCGTCTTCCGGGACACAGGCGAGAGCTTGGGAATAAATCTCAAGTTTTTGTTTGACAGCCCCGGATATCGTGTAAAGTGGTGTCCATCGGAGATGCGCTGATAGCGACTCTCCAAGCTCTTTTCCCCTCCCTGTGAGGCGCCGATGCAGCGGCGATACCCCTGCGGACCCCCACGGGACTACGTGCGACGCCTGAGATGGCCGACCGCTTAGATGTCTCCTGGGCCTGGAGCAATAGTTCCGCACGGGCTCCCAGCCCGTGGGCGTTGACGTCGGCGAGACCGGCTAAGCGTCGTGCAACGTGGTCCCGGAATCAACCGGGCCCGTGGACAAGCCCCGAACCTGTCCCCGTCCGCAGTAGACCCCGCAAGGGGTAGAACCGGACACAGGCTCAGTAGGGATTCTATCTACGGTAGGGAGCAGGGCATACGCCCGTCAGGCTCCCAACGGCGTCCCCGAATGGCGTGGGGCGTGCGCGGCGCGGTGTCGGTCAGATACGGCGGGCAATGCCGCTGTCACTTGTGACGTAGCCGAGCCGAGGACGTTGGGAGTCCGGCTCGGAACCCTGAGGGAGAACCACGCGTCTCCGGGCCCCTCAGGCATAGCAAGCGAGACGCGACGGGCGAAAGGTGGGCCGGAGCTTTCGGGCTTCCATGGCAGGCCACAATCACCATTCGTCCGGGCTGGCAACCGAAACAGGACCGAGGGCCCGAGAGCCCCGGAGCTGGACATGGGCACAAGTTGAGGACGGGCATTGACTACGCCGGGCACTGAGGGGACTCGATCCCCCACTGCCCAACGGCAACGGTCGCAACCCCTGAACCCCCAGCAGTCAACCGATAGCGACACTGAAAGACCGGGGCGACCCGGCTCAGCCGAGCTTAGACCGACTACAAAGCACCCTCCAGGCCGGGCAGACTCACGGGCCCTCCCCTGAAATGAGCTACCAGCTACGCGCCCCAAGTAGGGGCATCCCGCAAGGGAAACAGGGCTCTCGGCAAGACCGAGACGGGCGTAGCTGGTGGCTCTTTACAGGGAGGTGAGAGAACATGGCCAAGATCTACCGCGACGTGCGGAACCCTGAGCGCTACCTCGGCTACGGCGGGCAGTCCTACGGGGCGGCTCCCGTTCGTCGCCGCAAGGCAAGCAAGCCGAGCGAGCCTCGCATCAACCCGCGCCCCCCGGGCACGACGACTGTGCTCCGCAAGGCGGTGACCCGTGGCTAAGCTCCACCGCACCACCAGCCCCTTGGGCGTGGGCCACAAGCCCACCCACTGCGGGCTCAAGCCGAGCACTGCCTACGTGGTCAACAGCTACGGCTACAGCATGAGCAGCGCTCGCCACCTTGCCGACCGCATTCACGTCCCACTGTGCCGGCGCTGCTGGCCGGACGGCGACACCGCGCATCGCACGGACTGTGCGACGCAAATCGACCACGCCCTCCGCTGTACCTGCGAGAGGGAAGCAACCTGGGAGGCCACCCGTGGCTGAGTACAACGGACACCGCAACTGGAACCACTGGAACGTGAGCCTGTGGCTCTTCAATGACGAGGGGCTGTATCGCCTGATGCGACAGGCCGTGCGGCACCACTCGACGTTGGACGCTGCCGCCCGACGGCTCGTGTCCTGCTACCTCCCGAGCGAGACGCCCGACGGCGCCCCCTACACCTTCACCTCGGTCCGAGCTGCGCTCGTAGGCTGGGAGGAATGATGCCTGAGACCTACCGAGACTGCCCCCACTGCGACGGCGAGGGCCACGAGCCCTGGCACCCGCACCCGGGCTGTGGCGACAGCGAGCCCCCCGCCTGCCGCCCCTGCGACGGCACGGGCATCCATCCCGAGGAGCTGGCTCGCCTGGACCAAGAGCTTGAGCAGCGCCGGGCCTGGGTGCACGGCAAGCCGGGCAGCGTCAGCGAGTGCCACCACCTGGACCACGCCGATGCCTCGGGCCGGTACGACGACTACTGAGGAGGTGAGTGTGAAGCGCGAAGACATGACCACGTGGGAGCTGCTGCGCCGGATCGAGCGCCGCATGGAGGGAGCACAGCTCAAGCTGAACAGCGCTGTGCTTGACGCCCGAGAGCTGCGCAAGCGGCTCGACACTGGGCCCGAGCTGCCCGAGGAGGGCGCCGAGGCGTGGCTCGCCATCGACATCATGACCCGAACGGAAATCTCCGATGCGCAGGCCCGGCGGGTGCTGCGCACCATTCCCAAGCTCAAGGAGCGGATCTGATGACCCGTGACCAGCTCTTGACCGAGGCCATCGACCGCCTGACCGAGGCCATCCGTCTGGCGGACGAAGCCTTTGACCTCGCCTGCACTCAGTTGGGTCGGCAGGTTGAGGACGACAGCACCTTGACGGACGACGAGTGCTGGGCTGTCGAGGAGGCAACCGAAGACCTCATCCGCATGACCGAGCCGATGGAAGCCTGCCGACGCAAGCTCCAGGGCGCGAGGGATCTGCCTGCCATCAAGGGGAAGTGAGAATGCGAGACCGACTGCTGACGATCGTGTGGCTGCTGACCGGAGTGATCTGGGTCGGCGTCGCGAACGCTGCCCTCGTGGGCTGCTACCTGGAAGGGCCCGACGCCGGGCTGGTGAGGGAGGACTGATGGCTGTGATGGACACCCTGAGGGCCTACGTCGACAGCGACCGGGACGTGCTGAGCGTGCTCCGGTGGGCTGGAGAGCAGGGCTGGAGCCTCGATCGAGTGCTGAGAAACCCACAACGCGTCGTCACCCGATGGCGGGCGAGTCTGGAGGACTGATGGATCCGACTGCTACCCTGAAGCTGCTACTCGGCGTGCTTGACCTCGACGATAGCCGCAAGCCCTGCTCCGATGCCTGTCGCGGAGAGCACGACTACCAGCAAGAGCGGGCGTGGCTCGCTGCTGAAGCCTACGAGCACGCCACAGCGTTGGATGCGTGGCTCATCTCGGGCGGGTTCCGCCCCACCGGGGACGAGGGCGGCGAGGCGTCAGCGAATGCCATCGCCAGGGCCTCCGAGCTGGCGAACGCTGTGCTCAGCGAGGCTCACCAGCGCGTGTTCCTGGAGAACTGGTGTGAGTGTGAAGACTGCGGCGAGATGACCTTCGCCCCGGGTGACAACGGCGACGTCTGCGCCGCGTGCGGCGAGGGCCTCTGCACCATCGACTACACCGATGGCTGGACCTACTGGACCTGCCTGCCCGGGTGCCTGCCTGACTCCGATCCCTTCGGCCCGTACGACACCATGGTGGACGCCGTGCAGGCTGCCCTCGATTCCCTTTGCGACTAAGGTGAGAGATGAGCAAGCTCCAGACCCTGATCGACACTGTTCACGAGTGCCGCATGGAGGGTGTGCTCATTGAGCACCCCGCCGTCGGCGGTGTCGGGTTCGTCTGTGCCACCAACGCCCAGGCCAACGTCGTGCAGCGGTTCGCCCGCAGCCTGGGCATCCGCACCACCATCCTGGGCATGACCGTCCACGCCTACGGCAAGGAGATCGAGCGATGAGCACCGCGATCCACACCCTGACGGCGGCTGACCGCCGCGTCAGTCTGATCTACGACCACGACCACATCCCGGAGTACGGGCTCGACACCCCGAAGGAGACGGCGGAGGCTGTGGCCTGGGAGCAGGAACGCCTCGACGACGGGCGCCTCACTGCCTACGGCGTCGTCACCGAAGAGCGCTGCACCCACTGTGGCGAGTGGGCTGAGACCGACAGCATCTGGGGCTGCGTCGAAGCGTGCCCCCCTGGCGGCGAAGACGACGACTTCACCCGCCACATGTACCAAACATTCATCGGAGGTGAGCTGTGACCTGGACCGAGACCATCTATGACGATGGCAAGGGCGCGACCCGCTACGTGGGCTGCGATGCCCTGCTGCACGGGGACTACTGCGGCAGCAGCTGCATCGGCGAGGCCAACATCGCCTCACTGATCGAGCTGTGCGACGAGTACGGCATCGAGTACGACCACATCCCTGCCCGTGATGCGAGCGCGGACACCGTGCGCTTCGGCTTCCGCGACGCACCGCAGCTGCCCGTGCTCATCGTGGGCGGGGGCTGGTCAAGCCGGTGGGCGCTCATCCGGGACGACGACCCGAGCCCGGAGGGCAGCTACACCATGCCCAAGGTGCTGCGGGACGTGGTGGCTGCACTCGCTGACTACCCCATCCTCGACGAGGACAAGCACAGTGAGACCGAGATGGAGGCACAGGCCGAGGCGTGGGAGAGCTGGGTCAGGGACGATCTGCGCCGGGGCCTGGACGAGGACGTGGAGGATGCGCTCGATGCGCACACTCCGCAGCCTCCCCACGAGGACGACGACATCGAGTACACCGCCTTCCGCACTGCCGCCGAGGAGTGTAACGAGTACTGGATCGACGAGACGGGTGGCATGTACTTCCCCGTCGACCGGATCAAGGATGCGTACGCTGCGGCGCTGCGCGAACTGCTGGGCATGCTGCCCGAGGAGGACTGATGACGACTCGCTGCAGCAGCATGCTCGACATCGCACGCCGTCACCTCGAAGCGCACTCACTGGTCATCGACGAGTACATCATGCTCGCCGCCCACGATGTGGAGCGCACCGTGATCGGACCCATGTGTCGGTGGTACGGCCTGACCTACAAGTCCGGAATGGGCACGTGGTTCTTCGAGAAGGACGGGAAGATCCTGTTCGACGGAGTCTGGTCTGACGTTGAGTCCTGTCCGGCTGACTGGGCTGCCGACTACGAGGCAGCCCGCGACGCATTGCACACGGTGGTCGGAGGCATCACCATCTCGGACTACACCCGCGACTACATCCCCCCTACGGAGGACTGAGACATGGCACGCAAGAGCTACCACGACAGGGCCGAGGCCCACGAGTACCTGTGGGATCTGTTCAAGGGACGGCGCAGCCGTGAGAGCCTGACGATCTATCCCGTGCTCCGCGCCGTGAGCAGGGACGGGATGTCCAGGTGCATCGACTTCTTCATCGTCCGCGACGGACAGATCCGCGACATCACGGGGCTCGTCGCCGGACTGCTGGGCTTGCGTCTCTCGACGAAGTTCGGCCCGGCGAACAACTCCGCCATCGTCGGGGGCTGCGGCATGGACATGGGCTTCCACGTCGTGTCCAACGTGAGTCGCGCGCTCTTCCAGGGCAAGCGCGACCGCCCCGACTACGTGATCAACTGCGAGTGGAGGTAGCTATGGCTGAGCACTGGCTCGACATCCTGCCCGCCATCACGCTCGCTCGGGGGGTGCCAGTCACGTCCTCGTCCCGGGCTCTCGCCACGCAGTTCGGTGACTACGGGCGCGGCGTCGTCGGCCTGCACCAGGACACGGCATCCGGCCCGATGGTGCGGACCGTCCGGGACACGGGCGACCTCGATGGCGGGTGGACCGCCGAGCACTGCTTCCGGGTCGACCTCGACGACCCCCAGGGCTTCGGGTACGCGCTGCGGTGGCTGGCCATCAACAGCGACGACCGCGCGGACGACATCATCAACCGGCTGTCCGACCAATGGCTCAACTGGTGGGAGTCCATCAATCCCGCCGACCGCCTCGCCCTGGCCCGCGCCATCGCTGAGATCATCAACACCTGAAGGGCGGAGCCGGCAACGGCATGCGCCCGGGGGCTGCGGCGCTTCCTGCCTCGCGCCCAGCCCCCACCCCTTCCACCCTGGAGAGACGATGTCCCTGATGCCCGAGCACCTCCGCACCGCGGCTACGATCTGCGGCCTGGAGGCCACCGCCGACCCGCAGGCTACCCACACTGCCCTGCAGCACGAGCTGTACACGGCGGGCCGCAACCTGAGCGGGGCGCACACCGTGCGCTCAATGTGCGAAGCGTTCCTCGAAGCGGCGGCCTCGGCCTGCGCTGACCTCAACGATCACGAGTCCGCCGGGCTCCTCCGCAACCTCGCTGCGCTGGCTGAGCCTGAGAAGGAGGACGCGAGCGATGAGTAGCTGCGAGCACAACGACTTCACCTTCGATCGCTACGAGGAGAATGGCAACAGCTACGTCGTCCACCTCACCTGCCGAAGCTGCGGTAGCTCCGGATCCTTTGCCATCGAGCACGAGTGGATCCTGTGGCCTGAAGAGGACGAAGAGGAGCCCACCGACTGCGACAGCTGCGACGGCACGGGCATCGTCGGAGGGCAGGGCTACCTGGGCAGCGACAACATGGATGTGGTGATGGTCGTTATGCCCTGTGACGACTGCACTGCGCACGAGGCTGTGCCCGCTGAGATCTTCGGCACGTACGACTACGAGCTGCCCGCCCGTGTCGAGCGGTACCTCAAGGCGGTGGGCGTCTTTGACTGAACCCTCTTGACACCATCTCTCTCCACTGTTAGCGTCACCCCGTCCCCACTGAGGAGGAACCCCATGTCCGTCGAGTCCTTCATCCCCACCACGAGCCGCAAGCGGCTGAAGCTGACGCACACCAAGCGTGCCCGCAAGCCGATCCCCGAGGCTGGCGTCGAGGTCGGCACCGAGTACTGGGCAGTGAAGCCCTACCGCCGTCCGCGCCGCATCTTCCTGGAGGAGCCCGCACCCGACGACGAGCGCCTGTTCGTCGTCAAGTACCTGAGCAAGAACGCGCTGATCCAGGTCGCGCGGGATGCCGTCGAGAGCCTCGACGTCAGCGACGGGAAGAACACCATCTACAACACGATCACCGAGGCGGCGGACATCATCGAAGGCGCCGCCTCCGAGTACGGCGAGAGCCGCGACAACATGCCTGTCGAAGGCAGCGAGATGTGGGAGAAGCTCGACGAGATCGCCAACGCTGGCGAGGACGTGGCGTCCAACCTGCGCTTCGCCGCTGACGAGGTCGACGGCCTGGACGAGGACGGCGACGACTTCGAGGACGAGCTGGAGATGGCGCTCCAGGAGGCGCAGTCCGCAGCGGGCGACGCCCTGTCCTGGGACGACGTGTAGCCGTGGCTCTCCTCTACTGCGCCGAGGACAAGCACGAGCCCGACGAGGACGTGATGTACCGAGACTGGTTCACCAACGTCGGGCACTGCTGGCTGACCCACTGCAAGCACTGCCCGCAGGAGATGATCATGCCCGATGAGACCGAGGTGTGGGAGGTGCTGCTCACCCCCACCCCCACGAGGCCCGCCTGATGGCAGATCTGCACGACGAGCTGCACGAGGAGTGGCGAGCGTTCAAGCTCACCGACTGGACGAGCAACGGGCGGGCGTTGTTCCGCTTCTGGACGATGGACGGCGTGATCGTCCATCAGGCTGCGACAATCCGCGAGAGCGGAGACAAGCCGTTCTGGCAGGTGTTCCGACCAGACGGCGCGACCTTGCGACAGGGGCCTTCGACGAGTGACGTCGATGCGAAGCGTGCCGTCACCGCCACGCTGCTCACGTTCATCTCCAAGATCAACGCACCCCGACCCAAGCACAGGCGCAACCGCAAGGGCGCCACCACCACCAACTACCTGGGCATCCTCGTCCTGATGTGGGCGATCGTGTTCTTCCTCGGAGACAAGGCATGCGGGTGACACTGATCGAAGATCACTTCGGCTACGGCGCGGAGAACCCCTTCGAGCCCACCGCTACCGGCCCGTGGCTTACCTCCCGGATCACAGCTTGGCGGCACGTCGTGCTGCGCATCGGCGACCGCGTCGTGCGCTCCCCCGGCTACGTGCCCGCCGACGAGCGGTCGGCACACGAGCACCGCCAGGGCCTCATCGAGATGGCAATGGCTGCCGCTGACCTGGACGAGCTGATCGAGATCGGTTGGCTCGAAGACTACTGGAACTGATGACCGCCTCTCCCCTCATCCCATCGACCCTCCGACCCTGGGTCCCCGAGTTCGCCGTCGACTACCAGCGTGAGGGCGTGCAGTGGGCGACCGAGCGCAACGCCGCCTACTTCGTGTGGGCAGCAGGTGCGGGCAAGACCCTCGGCGCCATCTGGACTGGGCTCGTGTGGCAGGCGTACTCCGGGAAGAAGGTGATCGTCGTGACCAAGGCCCCGGTGCGAGATCAGTTCCGTCGAGAGATCGAACGCTTCTCCACCATCCGCCCCCAGGTGCTCACCGGCAGGACGCCGCACCCCATCCCGCAGGCGATCGACTGGGTTGTGCTGGGCTGGCCAACCCTGGCTGCATGGCAGCCGGAGCTGTCCCGCTGGGCTCGGGGTGGGATCGTCATCTTCGATGAGCTGCACTACGCCCGTGCCTGGAAGCGAGTGGCGCGACGCATCAGCAGCAACAACAGGATCGTGTGGGACAACCTGGACAACATCTCCAACGCCGCCGCTGCGCTCTCGAAGGCGTGCCGCTATCGCCTGGGCCTCAGCGCAACGCCTGTGCCCAACAGCCTGATGGATCTGTGGAGTCAGCAGGATGTGCTTGAGCCCGGCTGCTGGGACACGAGCTGGAACTACGCCCACGAGTACTGCGACGCCTCGCCCGGTGAGTACGGCGGGCTCGACACCTCGGGCAAGTCGAACGTCGGCAGGCTGAAGAAGAACCTGCGGCGCACGTGGCACCGTGTGAAGCAGGCCCAGGTCAACCGCTTCCTCCCGCCCAAGCGGCGGCAGCTCGTCTACCTCCGGAAGGAAGATCAGTCCCGCCCGGCTGCGTTCAAGCAAGACCTGCGGCGGGCAGCCAAGAAGGGCAAGCAGAACCTGCTGGAGATGCGCCTCATGGAGGCCGCCACCCGCAAGCAGAAGTGGCTGGTCGACACAGTGATGGACGCCCTGATCTGCAAGCAGAAGGTGGTCATCTTCACCGGGCGGCAGAAGGACTGCGAGAAGCTCGCCGAGGTGCTGAGCAAGAAGATCGAGAAGCAAGGGCTCGGCTGCCCCGTCTGGTTCGGACACGGTGGCTTCGGCCCTGCCCACGTGGACACCACGTGCGTCGAGTACATGGCGCAGCCTGGGCCCGCCTTGCTGGTGGGAACCGGCGATGCCTACGGCGAGGGCAAGAACCTCCAGGACACCGACCTGCTGGTGCTGTCGATGCTGCCGTACACACCCGGGCAGATCCTCCAGCGAGAGAACCGGGTCGCCCGACTCGGGCAGACCCGCCCCGCCCTGGTGCTGTACCCCATCGCCGAGGGCACGGAGGACGAGCGCATCGCCAGCATCCTGCTGCCCAAGCTGGAGCAGGTGAGCGAGGCGGTGGGCGACGAGGAAGCCGAGGCTGTCATGGCGGCAGTCGCGGGAGACGAAGACGAAGAAGAGATCCTTGCGAGGATCTTGTGGGAGATGGACGATTGAGCCAGTGGGCATACACCACGACGCGCTGGGCCATCTACCTCCGTGACGGGCTCGCCTGTGTCTACTGCCGCGCCACCATCCAGGCCCTGGTGAAGGATCCGGACGGTGCGAACTTCCTCACCCTCGACCACGTCAGGCCCCGCACGAAGGCTGGCTCGAACCAGCCGAGCAACCTTGTCACTGCCTGCTACGCCTGCAACACACTCAAGGGCCGAGGCTCGCTGCTCAGGCTGTGCTCCGATCTCGGCCTGAGCTACAACGCAACCCGCTCTCGTAGCGGGCGTCATCGCCGGCAGGACATCGAGCGCTACCGCCCCGCCGCCAAGCTCCTGCTCGGCCGCATCCCCGGTGTGCCGATCGCCCAGCTGGTCGTCGACCACGACTGGCTGGTGCGCAAGCAGTGGGAGGGCGCCTTCGAGCAGGAGCTGTGGGAACACCTGCAGTCTCAGAACGAGCTGTTCTGCCGCGAGTGCGGCGGGACGTTACCTCACCCCGAACAGGATCCGATCGAGTATGACGACAGCATCTTCTGAGGAGTCTCCATGATCCTCCTCGCCCTCCTCGCCTGCGCCGAGCCTATCACTTTTGATACGGCTGCGCCGATCGAGTACCCTGAGACGGAGTGCTCCATCGAGATGAAGGTCTCGCCCACGATCACCGTCAACACCGATGGCACCGTCGAGTGGGTCGAGTGCTTCGACACCGTGAGCAGTCAGCCCACCATCGTGTACGACTACAGCGGCTGCTGCCCAGCGCCCTGGGAGTACCTGTGGTTCGACGGCGGCTATGTCTACTGCGTCATCTGGTAGATCTTTTTCCTTGACGCTGGCTATCCATCTTGATAGCGTGCTCTCCCCAATCAACCGATCTCCCCCGGAGTCTTCATGTCCGCCCTGCCTCTCGTCTCCCTGCCCGACGACCGCGCCGACATCGGCCGTCGCCAGATGCGCCTCTTCGCCAAGGGTCGGATCAAGGGCTACAGCGCCATGTCTGCCGACGACCTGTTCGAGCGGCTCACCGAGCTGAAGGCGCAGGAGAACATCCTGGAGCCCGAGCCTGTCGAGCCTGTCGAGCCTGCCGAGGAGCCCAACGACACCGACGCCTTCGACCTGTTCGACCACATCGACGACGAGGACGAGGAGCCCGAGCCCGAGCCCGAGCCCGAGCCCGAGCCCGAGCCCGTCAAGGCCAA